>Ga0209633_10000747_pt1 | contig 36331 bp, 35 predicted proteins | sample Cruoilmetagenom1_FD_187290 | JGI IMG/M metagenome (GOLD analysis project Ga0209633, IMG submission 187290) | Oil polluted marine microbial communities from Coal Oil Point, Santa Barbara, California, USA - Sample 1 (SPAdes) (version 2) | ecosystem: Environmental > Aquatic > Marine > Oil seeps ...
TTAGAGTTGGCTATGCCTATGATTTTACGATGACCGAGTTACGTCATTACAACAGTGGATCGCACGAAATAATGTTGGGTTATGACTTTATGTATGTCGATGACACACGTATCCGTTCACCGAGATTTTTTTAGTATTAAGAATACATCCAAAGTTTTATGGCTAAGCCTATGATAATAGTTGTCAGGATATAGCGCAAGTATTTTTCATTTACATGTACCGACCATCTACTGGTAAGCCAAGCGCCTATAGAAGTGCCAATGGCAAGGAATAATCCTGCATGCCAATTGACATGACCATAGTAAACATAAAGTGCTAAGGCAGGGATGGTAAATACAAATATGACCAATCCTTTGATGCTATTGGATTGTGTAATAGAAAGTTTATTGTACAACATTAAACTGATAATGACTAAAAATCCAGTGCCTGCCTGAATAAATCCGCCATATAATCCGATGATAAAAAAGATAAAGCTGCTAATCCAGATATGCTTGCCATATAATCTTGTGGTTACTTTTTTGTATTTTATTTTTGATTGAAAAATAATAATGATGGCAATAACGACCATCACGATTGCCAATACTTTTTTTAGATTGGTTTCGGAAATTTGTAAACTGATCCAAGCACCGATAATACCGCCAAACATTGAGGCAATAGCCATATATAAGTTAAAGGGGAATAAAAACACACCTTTACTTTTAAAACCGGCTACTGAAAAAATGCCTTGTGCTAAAAAAGAAACCCTACTTGTTCCTATGGCTGTATGAATTGGAAATCCTAAAAAAATTAAAAAAGGATACATCAGTGTAGAACCACCTCCAGCAATAGTGTTGATAAACCCGACCGCCATTCCTACAATGATTAAGTAAATATCTGTTAGGGACATGAAAACTTTTTGTGGATTAAAACTATTTTTTTCTAAAGTATATTTCTATGGGAACACCTGTAAAGTCAAAATTCTCTCTTAATTGATTTTCGATAAATCTTTTGTAAGGATCTTTTACATATTGAGGTAAATTGGCAAAAAGTGCAAATTTTGGACTATGCGTAGGTAATTGGGTGATAAATTTAATTTTTATGTATTTTCCTTTGTATGCAGGTGGTGGTGTTTGTTGTACAATAGGCAATAATATTTCGTTGAGTTTACTGGTTTTAATCTTTTGTTTACGATTTTCATTTACTTTGATGCCTTCTTCAATTGCTTTGAAAATTCGTTGTTTGTTGAGTGCGGAAATAAATAGAATTGGGACATCTTTAAAAGGCGCAATTTCCTTTTGAATATGTTCTACAAAAGCTTTAGATGTGTTGGTTTCTTTTTCGACCAAATCCCATTTGTTGACTAAAATAATAATTCCTTTGTTGTTTTTTCTTGCCAAATCAAATATTTTTTGATCTTGACTTTCAAATCCGCGGGTTGCATCAACCATTAGGTAAACAATGTCTGAATATTCGATAGCACGAATGGCACGCATAACGGAATAAAATTCAATATCTTCTTTTACTTTTGTTTTGCGTCGGATACCGGCTGTGTCTATTAAATCAAATTCTTGGTTAAATTTATTGTAACGAGTTGCAACTGTATCTCGTGTGGTGCCGGCAATATCGGTTACGATGTTTCTGTTTTCTCCCAGTAGTGCATTTATTAAGGTTGATTTTCCTGAATTTGGTCTGCCAACAACTGTAAATCTTGGAATTTTGTGTTCATCTTCCTCAATTTCTTCAACTTCAGGAAGTGTTTTAACCAAATCATCCAAAAGTTCGCCTGTGCCACTTCCATTGATTGCAGAAATTGGATATAATTCTCCTAATCCTAAATTGTAAAATTCCATAGCGTCTGTTTGTCGCATAGAATTATCTACTTTATTCACTGTTAAAAATGCTGGTTTTTTTGTTTTGCGAAGCAGATTTGAAACTTCTTTGTCCAACCCAGTGATACCTTCTTCTACATCTACGATAAATAGGATTGCATCGGCTTCATCAATGGCGAGTTCTACTTGTTTGCGAATCTCAGCTTCAAAAATATCGTCAGATCCTTTAATGTAGCCCCCCGTATCGATTAAGGTGAATTCTTTACCATTCCATTCTGATTTTCCATAATGACGATCACGTGTTACACCACTTTCGTCATCAACAATAGCATGGCGCTGTCCTGTTAGACGGTTAAATAATTGTGACTTTCCTACATTAGGTCTGCCGACAATGGCTACAATATTTGACATATATTTATATAAATTTTTTGCAAAGGTAGTGATTTATTGATGTTTATCAAGCTTGAAGATTTTAAAAAGCTTTTTTGTTGGTTAATTGTTGATTAATAATGATTTTTAGATTCGGATTTTGGTATAAACTATTGAATTGTAAAAGGTTAGGTTTATTATTTTTGCCTATAAAAATTTTTGTGTGTGTTGCATTTTTATAAATATTCCAGACGAGTTCTGTACAAAACATTTTAATGCTGTCCTTGGAATCAAATTTGTAGTCAAATTTTATGTCTTGTTTGACATATAAATCTATCAATTGATCCATTTTTTTGATTTGAGAAGAAGTGATTTTTTTTAAGCGTAAAATAATAATACTATTTTTTTTAGAAGTTTTTGTAAAGTCATCTAAATTTTGAAGTTGTACCCCTTCATTTGATAAAATAGATGACGATTCTGAATGAAGAACTTGAAGCGATGTTTCTTTTTTGCGAATAATACCACAGTGTGATATGTTAAATGTTTCGTTTAAATGTGCGCTTATTTTATCGGAAATCCATCCAAAACCATTTCTTAAGATGATATCACCATCTTGAATTTTATTTTTGACTTGTGCATGTAGCATATAAGTAGATTTCTGTTCTTGTTTTTTGGCATTCGTATTGTATTGATACACATAATAGATATATGAAACAATTAATAAAAAACTGATAATCAATAATATAACAACAATTCGTTTTGTCATGGTTACGCATTAAAAAAGCCGGAATTTATCCGACTTTTAATAATTATTCATAAAAAATAATTACATCTCTTTTTTCATATCGACTTTCCATTTTCCATCGACTTTTTTAAGATTTATTTTTTCTTCTTGTCCTTCACCATTTCCATAATGTACAATAGCTTTGTCGCCATCAATTTTGGTTTCTCCCCATTTAATGTTTTTGAGGTCGTTAAATGATGTGTTTTCTTTTTTGTCTTTTTCAGGCATCATTTTCATCATTCCTTCTATCATGGAAATGAATCCTTTGGTCTGGTCGGTGCCCAATTCTTTTGCAGTGTCAAAATCTTGTTTTACCAATGCTTCCATAAAATCTTGTGCTACAGATTCCGGGCTGTTGCCACTGCTACAAGAAAACATAATTAATGAGAAGGCCATAACGCCTAATAAATAAGTTAATTTTTTCATATGTTTATATTTTTAGTTTCTTCAAATATACAAAATAAATACAGCAATTGGTTTTGTTAATTTTCTTTTTTATGAAATTGGTCAATACCTTCTTTTAGCCATTGATGATATGCTGCTACGTCGGGTGTGTTACCAACTGGTGTATTCATAATATTTTCATGGGTGTCTAAAATTATGTAGAAGGGTTGGCTGTTACTTTTATATTTAAAAGTTTCTAATTCAGACCATTTTCTACCGATAGTGGTAACTTCGTTGCCAGTGTATTCCGAAATATATTGTTCATTTTTTGGCAGTTCTCTTTTGTCATCGACGTATAAAGATACAATGACGAAATTGTCATGCATTAAAGACTTGATATCTGGTTTACTCCAAACATTTTCTTCCATAGAACGGCAATTTTGACAATTCCATCCTGTAAAATCTAGCAATAATGCTTTGTGTTCTTTTTTAGCATATGCGAGGGCTTTGTCATAATCATTCTTAAAAACAATTAGATTGTTAGGACCAAACTCAGCACCTTCGGGTAAGATTTCTTTGGTGTTTTGGTTGCTATGTTTGGTGTAGCCAACGCCAAATGGTGATTCTGCGTATTTTGATGGGGGTGGAAATCCGCTGATAATACTTGTTGGAGCGCCCCAAAGTCCTGGTAATAAATAGATACCAAAAACCAATGATGATAAACCGAGCAGAAATCTAAAAACGCCAATTCTTTCAATAGGTGCATCGTGTGAGAGTCTTATTTTGCCAAATAAATACATACTCATACTGATGGAGATGGCAATCCAGATGGCGTAAAACATTTCTCTGTGCAAGAAATGCCATTGATTGGTTAAATCTGCATTCGATAAAAATTTAAAGGCAAATGCCAATTCGATAAAACCAAAAATTACTTTAACGGAATTGAGCCAAGAACCTGATTGCGGTAATTTTTTGAGTAGAGAAGGGAAGAGGGCAAATAATCCAAATGGTAATGCCATACCCAATCCAAATCCAAACATAGCAATGGTTAATCGTGTTGGACCATCAGGAGAAGTTAAGGTGTTTCCCAGCAAGAGGCCAATGGCAGGTCCAGTACAAGAAAACGATACGATAACGAGCGTAAGTGCCATGAAAAATCCGGCCAAAATTCCTCCTTTATTTGCTTTAGAATCAGCAGAATTAACCCAAGAACTTGGAAATAATCTTACGGGGTCGAGTTTTTCAACACCAAAAAGATTTAAGGCAAAAAGAAGAAAAACAGCAAAAAAGAATAAATTGAGATAGGTATTGGTTGCAATTTGATTTAAGAAACTTGAATCTGCTTTAAATAAATGAAAAGGAAGTGAGAATAATACATATATTAAAACAATGGAAAAAGCATAAATAAAGGCATCCATTTTTCCTTTTGATGATTTCTCAGCTTGCTTGGTAAAGAAGCTGATGGTCAAAGGAATCATGGGAAAAATACAAGGCGTTAATAGTACGATTAATCCGGCAATAAATGCAATCCAGAAGACATTCCAAAGACCTTTTGGTGTTTTGTTATGCAATTTTTTAGCATTATTTTTTTTTCGAATTTCTTCTTTTTTTTCTTTGCTAATGTCTTGTTCAACGGCTACAAATTTCCCATTTTCGGTGATGTCTTTGGAATCAATTTGTGTTTTTTGATTGTCAGTTTTGACATTTATATTTTTTTTATCGGTGCTATTTATTTCTGTTGGGGTATCGTTTTTTTTTACCGGTGTGTCGATTTGTGTTTTATCAATTATTTTTTTTTGAGGAGGCGTGGATAAAATGACTGCTTTAGACAAATCAAAACTAAATTTTTCTTCTATTTGAATACAAGATTCTTTACAAGCTTGACCGGTTAAAGTAACATTTATGATTTTTAAATTTTTGTTTGTTAGTTTTATAGGTTGAATTAATTTGGCTTGGTTGCTAAAAAATGTTTCGGTTACCTTAAAAGTTTTATTGTAAAGTTTGTGTGTATTAATCTCTTTGGCCTTGCCAACCAACTCATAATTATTTTTGACATCTTTCCATATAAGTTCAATAGGTAACGAACCCATAGGATCATTAAACTGAGAATATAAATGCCAGTCTTTTTCAATTTTTGCTTCAAATACTAGGTTATAGGTATCTGTTCCGGTTTTTTCGACATGTGTTTTCCAAGTAATGGGACGTAAAATATTATTGCCACCAAATTGTGCAAAGCTCAAAAGCGGCATAAGTATTATTAATAACCAAATTTTTTTCATGTGCTTGTTATTTTATATTTTTAATATGTAATACTTTTGTTGTTTTGGGTGTTATTTTAAACCTATCATCGGCGCGTTGACCAATAATCCAAACGATTTTTTTGTGGCTGCAAAGTAACCAATTTTTTTCTTTTTTAAAAGTCGAAATTTTTTGGTCTTTATAGTAGTCGCTCAATTTCTTTTTTCCTTTCATTCCTATGGGATAAAAATAATCGCCGGCTTGCCATTTTCTTATAACAAGTGGCAAATCAATCGTTTCCATATCGATGTAGATTTCGTTTTTTTTGGCATTTCTAATGCTATTCATCGAAATATTTGCAATTTCTAAAATATTAAAATTCAGCTTAATTGGAATAGATAAGTTCTCTATAAAATGGGATATTTCATAGTTTTGAATATGATTTTCTTTTGCTTGACTAATAATTAATTCGTTTTGATGTTTTGTTAAACGATACTTTGGGGCATATATTGTTTTGCCAGATTGAGCCGAAAGCAAATTCTTAACAGCAAGTTTGTCTGTAAATCCAAAACCCGTTAGATATTCGTGTAAAAATAATTCTTTTTCAACTAATTTATCAAGTTTATCAATGTCGATATGCCATTCATTGTCAATTTCTTTGACGGCAATTTCTTTTGATTCTTCTTGCCATTTATCCAAAACATTTTTTGTTTGACTTATATATTGCATGCTTTTTTGGATGGCTGTTTTAAAGTTTGGTTGTAGTTGTTCAAATTTTGGTATAATTTGATGTCTAATTTTATTTCGTAGATATTTGTCAGAAGCATTGCTGCTGTCTTCACGCCAAGTCAAATTGTTTTTGTGCGCATATTTTTCAATTTCATTACGGGTAAAATTAAGTAATGGACGTTTATAAATTTCATTTTCGGGTATGCCTATAAGTCCTTTGATGCCACTGGCTCGTTGTAGGTTGATAAAAAAAGTTTCAATGGCGTCATCGAGGTGATGTGCTGTAAGAATGTAGTCAAAATGATATTTTTTTTTGAGCTCTAAGAACCAATCGTATCGGGCATTTCGCGCTGCTATTTGCGTGTTTTGTTCTTCTACCTTTGACAAATCACAAACTTTGTTGTGTAAAGTTAATGACCATTTTTCCGCAAATTTTGTAACAAAGGCTTCGTCGTCATCACTTTCTTGACCACGAAGTCTAAAATTGCAATGGGCTAATTCAATATCAAGTCCGTTTTTTAAGCATAAATGTGCTAAAACAACTGAGTCAATGCCACCCGAAATGGTAAGTAATAATTTTTTATGATGCAATGTTTTGGCAATATGTTGAAAAGCTTTTTGCAATATTTTGTAATTTGTGGCTAAAATACAAAAATCTAATGATAAAATATTGTGTGGAGATGAATATGATAATGGTTAAGTTTGCTGGTTATGTAAAATGGGAGTATAGCTAAATGTTGACGTGAATATCTTGGGTATCTTTCTAAAAAATGTATGGAGATGTTTTCAATTTTTATGCTTATTTTTGACCAAAATTAATAAGATGACAGATAGAGATAAGCGTTTTGTGGAATATTGGGAAAAACAACGTGCCAAAGGCATTGTAAAGTTTTCAATTGTTACCGGTATTACTTACGGTATTTTTGTAGTCGTGTTTTCAAAAGTTTTTGCTTGGAATCTAACTTTTTCGCAAAGAGATATTTTATATGGTATTTTTTCTATTTTGGTAGGTATTACGGCTTTAGCGCCTTTTATGTGGTGGCACCGCAATAGAAAATATGATAAAATAAAAATGCAAAATTCCTCTAAAAAGAATAAAACCAAATCAAAAAAATCTTAGTTTTTGTATCGAGATATTGCTTGTTTTTAAGTGTTTTTAAAAATAACGTATTTTTGCCCAAAATAAAATTTTAGATATGTCCTTATTTTATGTTCTTGCCGGTTTGGTTCTTTTGGTTGTAGGGGGTGAGTTTCTCGTAAAATCATCGGTTGCCTTATCCTTAAAATTTCATATTTCCAAAATAGTTATTGGGATGACGGTTGTGTCTTTTGCTACTTCTTTGCCCGAACTATTAGTGAGTTTAAGTGCTGCTATAGAAGGGCATCCCGAAATATCCATTGGAAATGTAGTGGGCTCAAATATTGCTAATTTGGCTTTGGTTTTGGGTGCGACGGCTATTTTGACACCTATTTTAATTAAGCGTATTTCTTATGTGCTTAATATTCCCGCAATGCTTATTTTGTCGGGTTTGTTGTATTGGTTTTTGCACAATGATATGACTTTGAGTTTTGTAGAAGGGCTGATTCTATTTGTCTTTTTGATTGTTTTTATCATTGTTTTGCTGCGATATGCTTCTAGATCGGGAGACGTTAATTTAGATGAATTAGAAGAGATTGATGACAGTACAGAGCAAATTAAATTTTTAAAAATCGTGATTTGGTTGGTTATAGGAGGTCTGGCCTTGTGGTACGGAGCTGATTTGTTGGTAACGGGTGCAACCTTACTCGCAAAACAAGTGGGTGTTAGTGAAAGTGTGATTAGTGTAAGTGCCGTAGCCATTGGTACAAGTATTCCGGAGTTGGCGGCTTCTATAATTTCGGCTTTAAAAAAGGAAAAAGATTTGTCTTTTGGTAATTTGGTAGGCTCTAATATTTTTAATATTGGTTCTGTACTGGGTTTGACAGCTATGATAAAACCTATACACATAACAGATACCCGTTTGATCGACATAGATATTCTTTGGATGTTGGGTATTTCTGCTTTAATTATTCTTTTGGCAATCCTTCCAAAACGCAATAAAATTAGTTGGGCAAAAGGTTTTATATATCTGTCACTTTATATTATTTATATGTACTTTTTTGTATTTAATATATCAAAATAAATAGGAGCATTTATGCTGATTTTATTATTTTTTATCGCTTTGATTGCTTCTTTTGTTTTTTCTTTGGGTGGTGTGGGTTCTGCGGTTATTTTAGTGCCTATTTTAATCTCATTGGGTATTCCGGTAAATGCAGCTAAACCTATAGGGTTGTTTAACAATACCATTAGTTTGGTTGGTGCTAGTACAAGCAATATTAGACAAAAGCGTTTGGATTTTAAGATGGGCATTCCCATTATTATTTCTTCTTTTTTGTGGGCTATCTTGGGTGCTTATTTGTCAAAATTTATTTCTATACGTTTCGTTTTATTGTTGTTTATCGCATTTTTGTTGTTTTCAGGTTCTATGTTTCTATTTTATAAAAAGAAGGAACAGGAATCTTATAGAAATGACATCCCTTATGTAAAATTAATATTATTGGGCTCTTTTGCCGGTTTACTTTCTGGTTTATTGGGTATCGGAGGTGGAACAATTATATCTCCTCTGATGTTGATGCTTGGTTTTCATCCTAAGAAAACAGCGGCAATTACGGCTTTTGTCGTTCCTTTTTCATCTTTTTCCGCTTTTTTGACTTATTGGGCAATGGGTACGGTTGACTGGAAAATTTTAATAGTTGTTTCCATTGCTGGTGTTACTGGTGCTACTTTGGGTACGATGTTTATGCACAACAACCTAAAACCACATATTATAAAAAAAATACTGGCTGTTATTTTACTGCTTATGGCTATAAAGTTGGGTTTAAAACTATTTTAGATATTAAGTTTTGAATGAAATAGTTATCCTGTACCTATAAACTGAAATCGTACTAATTTATTGATTTGATAAAATATGATGAAGAAGTTCGTATAATCAAGCTTTATCAATCAAGCTCATAGCACGCTCGGTCATTGCTGTAATGGTTAATGCCGGATTTACACCCGGATTTGCCGATATGGCTGATCCATCGCATACATACATATTTTTATAGCCAAATACTTGTTGATTTTTATCGATAACACCAGTGTTTTTGTTTTTGCTAATGACGGCGCCGCCTAACACATGTGCCGTAGAAGGAATTCCCGATAGATTTTCTAAAACAAAAGACATTGGTTTGCCGTTTATTTTTTTTGCATAAGCCCTTGCCAGTTTGTGTGCATTGGGTATAAAAGCACTTGGGGCTTTGCCATCTTGAATTTTTGTGTTGGTATTAAACCAATTCTTTTTTAACTGTAATTTTCCTTCTAAACTTTCCATATATAAAAGCACAGCGGTATGTTTAGAAAAATTCCAGACGCTATAAATTTTTATCCATTGTAGGGGCGCGGAAAGGAGTTGCCAAATTAATTTGCCGAGTCTTTTGAGCCAAAATTTTTCGGTAACCAAAGGTAGAACACCAACACGCCAAAAACCAGAACCATTTCCATAGCGTACAGGCTCTAAGTGGCTGTGTATAGATGTGTTTAAAATGGAGCCGATAGCGACACCTTTACTCATATCGATATTCTTGTTGGGTGTGGTAACAAAAATAAGCGCTTCGTTGTTGCTTCTAATATCTTTGCCTACCATATTGCTTAGTTTAGGCATAGTGGTTTGTTTTAGTTTTAACAACAATGGAACTGTACCCAATACGCCGCCTGCAAAAATGATTCCTTTAGTTTGTATTTGTTTCTTTTTACCTAAATAATGACCGGTTTTTCGGTATTCAACAATATAGGTGCCATCTTTTCTTGGGATGACATTGGTTACAAAATGTTTAGCCAAAATTTCGGCGTGTTTTTGTTGTGCCAAATACAGATAATTTTTGTCTAAGGTGTTTTTGGCATTATATGGGCAACCTGTCATACATTGTCCGCAAAAATTACAGCCAGCTCTGTCAGGTCCTTTACCGGAAAAAAATGGATCGGGAACTGTTTTTTCAGGTTTGCCAAAAAATACGGCAACTTTGGTGGGTTCAAAATGCTTATCATTAGAAATATCTTTTAAGATATGATCGGCATCAAATAATTTTGGATTATCAGTAGCGCCTAACATTTTATAAGCTGTTTTGTAGTGTGGTGACAATATTTTTTCCCAATCCAGTAGGTTTTGCCAAGAACCTGAATTAAAAAAATCTTTTTTGGGTTTGGGTAGTGTATTGGCATAAACCAGCGAACCTCCTCCAACGCCAACACCGCTAATGACCGATAAATGTCTAAAAAAAGTCATTTTAAAAATGCCATGCCAACCCAATGCGGGAAGCCACATCCATTTGGGTAAATTCCAATTGGTTTTGGGAAAATCTTGTGGTTTTTTCCATTTTCCTTTTTCTATGATCAGTACTTTATAGCCTTTTTCTGCCAATCTTAAGGCTGAAACCGATCCACCAAAACCGGATCCAATAATAATATAGTCATATTTCATAGAGGCTGTTTTTGTTATAATTGTTAATTGTTTTAAAAGAGATGATAAAAGTAATAAATAATTCCTTATTTTTACGAATTATAAATAAATTACGATTAATATCTTACATATTATTAATTGGTCGAAAGTAACTGAAAGAATTACTACCAATAAAATATTGTAGATGATATTTGAATAAAAAAATAAAAGATATGAAAATAAAAGCAGTAAAATCAGTAGCAGATGCTAAAAATGTAATTGTTTTAGCCGAAAAAAAAGCAGATGTTAAATATTTGCCTTGTGAGAAAGTAATCCCATTTATGAAAGCAGGTTTTGATAAGGAGGAAGTTCAAATGGTAAAAACGCCAATACACTATATGTATGTGGTGAATGTAAAGAGTGTTAATTTAGAACAAATTAGGAAAATTGCACATAAAATTCATGCTGAAGTAAAGGGTGAAGAAGAAATCGCTGTTCATGGTGTTGATGACGAAAAGTTAAAAGCATTTTTAGAAGGAATGTATTTATCTGATTATCAATTTTTGAAGTATTTTACAGCTAAGGATAAAAAGAAAAATAAATTAAAATCTATAATGGTTGCTGGTATTTTGCAAAGTAAAATTAAGGAGCTGAAAAATGTAATAGAATCTACACTTTGGGCAAGAACATTGGTTAATGAGCCAGTTTCATATCTCGATGCAGTGCGCTTGGCTATGGAAATTGGGAAGAAACGTGTAGATGATGGTCTTAAAATCAAAACATTACACAAAAAAGAGATTGAAAAGTTACAAATGGGCGGTTTGTTGGCTGTAAATAAAGGATCGGAAATCCCGCCTACGTTTACGATTATGGAATGGAACCCCAAAGGTGCTAAAAACAAAAAACCTTATGTTTTGGTAGGAAAAGGTGTTGTATATGATACAGGTGGATTGAGTTTAAAACCAACAGCGCATTCAATGGATTTAATGAAAAGCGATATGGGTGGTGCCGCTATGATGGCTGCAACAATGGATGCTTTGGCAAAAAATAATGTGCCGGTATATGTGATTGCATTGATCCCTGCTACGGATAATCGTCCTGGAAAAACAGCTTATGCGCCCGGTGATGTTATCAAAATGTATGATGGAACAACTGTTGAGGTACTCAATACCGATGCCGAAGGTAGAATGATTTTGGCGGATGCAATTGCTTATGCCAATCAATATAAGCCAGAAGTTATTATAGATGCCGCTACATTGACGGGGGCAGCTGTGAGAGCTATTGGTACTAAGGCGGCTATTGTAATGGGTAATGCGCCTAAAAAATATATTAAACAATTGGAAAAATCGGGAAATAAAACCCACGAACGCGTGGTGCCATTTCCGTTTTGGGACGAGTGGAAAGACGAAATCAAATCGGATATTGCCGACATGAAAAATATTGGCGGAAGTAATGCCGGTATGATTACAGCAGGTAAGTTTTTAGAGCATTTTGCCAAATATCCTTATATCCATATCGATATCGCAGGACCTGCTTTTCTTGAAGCAGCGGAGGATTATAAAGGAAAGGGTGGCACCGGTTTTGGCGTACGTCTTTTATATGATTTCTTTAAAAATATTTAAGGATAGCTCGGTATTTTCTAATAGCTAATGAATAGGATTTATACGATAGAATATTTCGTATTAAACCAATCCTTTCAATAATGTTTTAGAAGTTTGTATGTTATTAAAACGAGGTATTTGCTAAGACTTGTACCTCGTTTTACTTTATAAGTGTTTTGATGTTTAATAGGTTTTATGGTATGAATGTCTAAAATGTGTCGATAAATATTGTAGATTTACCCAAGAGTTTATATTATTAAAAATTGTGTGTATAAGAAATTTTTATCAAAAAGTAAATGCTTGGTATTTATATTGATTTTTGATTTTCAATTTGCTACTTTTGGGCAAACTTTTAAGAAAACTGAGTTGAAACGCTTGTAAGTATTCGCATTGCCTTTGTCGTCAAGCAGTAGTTTGCCATCAGATTAGATACAGTTTTTACAAAAGACTTTAAAATATGATAAAAAATACAGAAATAATCATGCTTTTGTCATTAGTTTTACTTTGATAGGTACAGTTGCTTTTATTGGCGCTATTACAACGAAAATTCCACTAAAAAGCAATTCAAATAGAGGTATTGTTGATGAAGCTATTGAAGATATAAGTATCGGAATCATAAGAGAGATCAAACAAACTATGTTTGTGATGAGTCTTATGAGTTATGGTGTCAGTATTCCTTTTTGGGTAGGGGCTAAAAAAAATAAAATGCTACGAAATACGCAATTAAATACTGATAGAGAACGTTTTAGGGAAATTGAGGCGCGTTTAAAAATATTTCAATAATAATTAAAAATTAAAAAAATGAAAATATTATTTAAAGTATTAAAATACATTTTATTATTAATAATTGCAGTTGTTTTGTTGTTATACATAACGGGTTATGGATATATCGTAAAGTCAGCTGTATTGGTATATGGCAATGGACATATTACGGCTTTTATAGACGATGCGCGTTTTTTTAATACCAGAAAAATTGAAAATGATCCTGCTCATATTTGGCACTGGCCGGTTCTTGAAGATTATAACCGCACCAAACCGACCAAAAGGCTGCTAGATGAGCATAAAAAAATGAAAACGGCGGCATTTTTGATTATTAAAAACGATAGCTTATGGAGTGAAAATTACTATGAAGGCTATACTAAAGATAGCTTATCCAATTCGTTTTCTATGGCAAAAAGCATCACCGAAGCATTGCTAGGAAAGGCCATCAAAGAGGGTTTTGTAAAAATGGATGACAAAGTTAAAAAATATATTCCTGAGCTTAAAGGAACTTATGCTGATGAGGTTACCGTTGCCGATGTGGCATCGATGAGTAGTGGCTCCGATTGGGCTGAAGATTATTACAATCCATTCCATATTACAACCGAAGCTTATTTTTGTGACAATTTGAATAAGTTGATGATTGATGATGTCAGAATTGATAGCAAACCCGGGCAAAAATTTAAATACCTAAGTGGCGATACCCAGTTGATGGGGATGATTGTTGCCAAAGCAACCGGTATGACCTTGTCCGATTTTTTGTCAAAAAGTTTTTGGAAACCAATGGGCGCACGCAAATATGCTTTGTGGACGCTCGACGATGCCGGACAAACCGAAAAAGCTTTTTGTTGTGTCAATTCTAATGCGAGAGATTTCGCCCGATTTGGTAAATTATATGCGCATTTTGGCAATTGGGAAGGCAATCAGATTTTGGATACTGCTTATGTTAAAAAATCGCTTTCGCCTAGATTGGTATCCTCGCCATATTACGGTTATTCTTGGTGGTTAAGTGATTATAAAGGCAAAAAAATTGCTTATATGCGTGGTGTTTTGGGTCAATATGTGATTATTATTCCCGAAGATCAATTGATAATTGTGCGTTTGGGCAAAAAAAGAAATTTTATGCCAAATGGAACGCCACATTCCAATGATTTTTATATTTATATCGATGAGGTTTATCAGATGTTAAATCATAAAAATTCGGAGAAGTAGTACATAAAATTATTTAGGGTTTTGATTATTTTTTAATAAATTTTTGCGTGGTACTGCTTTCTTTTCCTTTGATAAATATAAAATAGGAAGTATTAGCCAGTTTATCGATGTTAAGCAATACATTATCAGTTGGTTTGTAATAGTTTTGATGTATTATTTGTTGTCCATCAATTGAAAAAATATTGATTTCTCTGATGCTTTTTCCTGTAATTCTAATAGATGTATTACTAGGATTTGGAAAAATTTTAAAACCTATATCTTTATTGTTTTTTGGGAGTGTTAAAGCATTATTGGTGTTATCTAAAGATTGAAACCAAATATTCATTTTGCCATTTCGAGTATCGCCCCAAGCAGCGTATAAAGAATCGTTTTTCATTTTTAAAGACATAAAGTCGTTTCCCGAATTGGCAAGTATTGGATTGTAATCAATTTGTCTGTCAGAAATTCTAAAGTTCCTAGAAAAATTTGAAGTGTTTTTCTCCTTAATACTTCCCCATATTTCATAAGATGTTTCATAAGTGTTACTTGGTGCATTGCGTCGGTCTCGCCAAGCTACGGCAAGGTCGCCATCGTCATCAAAATCTGCCCAAAGCAAATCTTGCATTCTATCATTGCCAATTGGGTCATCGTTTATTCTGACACTTTGTGACCAAGATAGTCCGGCATCAAAACTTTCGCACATAAATACATCGATGTCACCATAATCTTCTGCGAGATAGAAAAAACTTAAATGTTGTGCATGGCTTGGGTCGGAAAGGATGAGGTAGCCTTTTTTTGCTAAATTACTGCTGACATTGTGCGTGCCAATCAGTACGCTGTGGTAGGTAAATGTACTTCCACCGTCAGATGAACTTGCCAAAATGTATTGAGGATAAATATTTTGTGAAGTAACATAACTTGGATAAACAGCATATAAAATACCGTCTGTTGAAACACAATTGGTAGGCATTGGTTGTTGTATGTTATCTCCAGATAGCCAATTGGTGTTGTCTAAGAACTGCCATGTATTAAAACTATTGCCATTGTTGATAGAACGTGTAATATATGGATGGAAAGGCGGGTTTAGGTTTCCAAAATTTTTAGGACTGATGCTGGTAATATAAATATTTCCGTCGTAGGCGCTTCCGGATTGGTCAATACACATCCATGGTCTGTCGATAGGGTAATGGTCCGGGTCATCAGTAGCATCGATTACATGGACGGCATTGCCCCAATGGAGTCCATTATCGGTGGATTTTCGTATGTAAATAGCGCCTGTTTTGGTGTCTTTGTCATAGTCTATATATGATAAGAATACGTTGCCGTTGGCATCAAAAGATAAAGATGGATCTGCAGAGCCAAATTCTTGTGCAACGTGCGCTATGCCAATAATGGGTGACCAAGTCTGACCGCCATCAAAACTGCTGCTGGTTTTAATAGCTATTTTTGGTGTGCCAACATAGCCCATCCATGCGATGACAAGCTGTTGCGAATTGTTTGGTTTAATAGCAAGAAAAGGTTCGCCATCAAAAACATTTCCCATGGATATATTTTGATTTTGTCCGAATGAAATCCCAAAAATTAAGAAGTAGATAAGTATTGTTAAATTAAATTTCATTTATTTTTTTTCTTGATTATTTCAATGTTTAAATATAGATAAAAAAGCCTTATAAAAAAAGCTGCTTAGATCGATAGCTTTAATATTAATTTACATAGCTTTATCTTTTGCCATATACTTTAATGCGACCTTTGCCCAATACTTTGAAATGGGTGTGGTAATTAAAGATAATTTTATTTATAAATCGTTTGTTTCCTTTTAAATCTATTACGAGCGCATCACTAGGTTTAAACTTTTTGTTGATGCGTATGTTTTCAACTGTTCCATTGCCATAGACAACTTTTATATTATGAATGAATACGGGCGAATGGCTAACGATTATTTTTAATTTTCTGAATTTTCCCTTGCGAATGTTTACGGGTAGTACATCGTGGTCTGCACCTTTTGATACTTTTAGAGTGCCAAGCTTTACCCATTTTTTTAATTTATAATTTGATTTTGTTTCGACGGATTGAAAAGATGACATTAGAAATATAACAAGTAATAAGACGGGTAATTTTAAAAAGTTTTTCATTTGTATATTTTTTATTTATAAGATGTTATTTAACAAAAAAGGTTTAATTTATTAAATTTGTATGAGACGTACATTCATCTTATTTTTGGAAGAAATAATTAGAAGACAGATGTTAAAAAAAATCACGCAATCAGCTGATGTTGTAATTTCACCACCTATCAAACACAAACACTTATGGTACTACACCTGCCAGGACAAAAGGATTTTGAAGTGATTAATAAACGCACCGGGCATATTGATATAGTGCCGACTATTCTACATGATTTCTTGGGGTATCAAAACAACATTTTGGATTATAGTTCAGGTAAAAGTTTACTCGATAAATCTATCGGTGAAGATGGATTTATTTTGACCAGTTATAAAGATAAAGCTTATTTAATAGGGAATAATGTATATTCTAAAGGTTTGTTTGTACGCAGTTATGACGTCAATGATTTTAACAAGATTAATACAACCTATAACTATAAGTCCTTGCAATTGCTGAGAAAACAAGAAAATGTTTTTTTTAAAAAAATAAACCCATTGTAAGTTTTGTTTAACAATGCAATGGGTTGTTCATAAATGTGAAGACTATGATATCTTTTTAAGATAATCTTGAACAATATCATCTATTTTTTCACCTTTAACCAATTCAAACGGAATGTTCCCATTGATGAGGTCTTGACGTAGATATTTACCTACAGCACGTATTAAAAACATATCTATGTCTTTAAGTTGTTCTACCACTTCATCATGGCTATGTTCTTCTTCTTCTTTTTCTTCTTCGTGGTGATGGTGATGTGTATGTGTGTGATGTTGGTGATTTCCGCGACCGTTGCCATGTCCCTCTCCTTGTCTGTTGTGATCTCCATGTCCATGCCCAAAACCTTCAACTTGTCGGTGATTTCCTTCACTTCTGTCATGGTCATCATCGTGGTGGTGTTGGTTTTCTTCGTATTGTACATCTGTTACTTTCCCGTTTTCTATGGTGTAAATAGCATATTCTGATGCACGTCCTGTACGTTTGGCAATGTGTTCTCTGTCATTAGTTGCGATGGCAATTTTCATAGGGTATTGTTTTTTTTTAATAAAGCTTCCCAAATATTTATATTTGGGAAGCTTATATGATTATTTTTGATTGTTGGGTTTCTTGTCATATTTCTTGACAGCCAAAAAAACCAATTTATAGGTTATATAAATGAGGATTGGCCAACCGATAAAATGTATTAATGCGTAAGTCATAATAAAAGTGTTTTAAATTAATACTTGTGTTCGTTTTCTAATTCTTTAATGGTCATTTGTTTTTTGTCCATAACCCTCCAAGCCCAAATAATATATGCCAATACAAATGGAATCATTAAGGTTACATAAGCCATAGTGATAAGAGTATATTCACTTGATGAACTATTGGCTATGGTCAAAGAACTTTGTATGTCAAAATTAGAAGGGTAGAAGGCGGTATTGTTAAATGCCGTTAAGAAAAATACGGCCATAACCGTTAAGACAGTACCGATACCGGAGAACCAAAAGGCTTTGTTTTCTTCCTTAAAAATACCGAGATAGATGCCCCATAATACTGATACAACGCCTGCGAGTAATAATATTAAACTAGCAGGGTTTGCCAGTAAATTATGAAGGTATTTATAAGGTTCTAAAACTATTTCCAGCGTGTCAGGATTGATGGCATAACCAGAAATGAATAACAATCTAATCGTCCAAAATAAGAAAAATATCAAAAATAGAATGGTATTTTCTTTTAAAGATACTTTTATTTTTTTTAAAATATTTTGATTGTTAATCATTTTTCTAAAATAAAGTAATGCATTTAATCTAGCCAAGAAAAACAAGGCTAGTCCTAACGCTATGTTTTGTAAAAATGCAAGATTATTACCATCCCAAAGCGCATCTAATCCGTACCAAGGTGTTGCCCATTGTGAAATAATTGCATCGTAGTTACTTACAGTTAAATCGATAATTCTATCTTTATCGACAGAAAAAGGACTTCCGGTAAAAAATGTGGAAACTGCAATACCTAATAGTATGGGTGCTAAGACACCATTGATATATAAGAATGCTTCCCATGTTTTAGATCCATATAGATTGCCTTTTTTCTTTCTGTATTCATAAGACACTGCTTGAATGATAAAAGCAAACAATATGATATACCAAACCCAATAGGCACCGCCAAAACTTGTTGCATAAAATAAAGGGAAAGAGGCAAATGCTGCACCGCCAAATAGCACTAAGGTTGTAAATGTAAATTCCCATTTGTGTCCCATAACATTGACGAGCAATGTTTTTTCATCTTCGGTGTCGGTTAATTTATTGAAAAGTGTTTGTCCGCCTTGTACAAAAAGTAAAAACACGAGCAAACCACCCAATAGCGATATAATAACCCACCAGTAAATTTGTAAATTTTCGTATGATAATGTTTCAAACATGATAGTAATTTTTAGTTGTTAAATCCTTTTTTGATAGCTTTAATCATAATATTTGTTTCAGCTATCAATAGAGCTGTAAACACGATAAAGAATAAGAAGAAAGTAATCATTACACCGGAAGTTTCTATGTGTGATGTAGCAATCATTGTAGGCATTAAATCTTGAATAACCCAAGGTTGTCGACCTACTTCTGCTGTAATCCAGCCGGTTTCTTGTGCAATAAATCCTAGAGGGAAGCTGATAACAGCCAGTCTGAGCAGCCATTTTTTCGTTTCTATTTTATTTTTCATAATGCTATAATATATAAGTATGAATAACAATAAAAACCAAGCTCCCAAAATAACCATGGTGTGAAAAGAGTAAAAACTTATGGCAACAGGAGGAACCAACAAATAAGGATCTTTACCGTAATAATATCCATAGCCAAAATCTTTAAAATGTTCTTTAAATGTTATCAAATGTTTATCAGCATCTTCTTTATTTCCTTCCTTTTTATTTTTTTTGTAAGCAGCAAGTGCATCAATGGCAATTTTTCCGCTTGCAATTCTTTCTTCATATGAAGGTATGTTTTCTGTTTCATTACCATGTACCAAATCTTTAATACCTGGTACAAACGCATCTGGATCATTAAAGGCCATGATTGACAACATATAGGGAATTTCCAAACCGGCAATGTCTTCTTTGTTTTTTTCTTTTCCATTTTGTGTAGCAACACCTATTGCAATAAGTGGTGCACCTCTCTGTCCACTATATAAACCTTCCATAGCAGCCAGTTTCATCGGTTGGTATTTTGCTACTTGTTTTGCAGATCCATCGCCTGTAAGAATTGTAATCATGATAGCCATAAAACCAAAAACGGAAGCGACTAACATACTGTATTTTGAAAACAATTTGTCTTTTTGTTTAAGTAATAACCATGCACTTACAGCTATGACAAATAAAGCAGCAAATGTATATGCTGAGTTAATCGTATGTATAAATTTATTAACAGATACAGGATTAAATAAGACATCCCAAAAATTGTTCATTTCGTTACGCATGGTATCCGGGTTAAAATGCATGCCAATTGGATTTTGCATCCATCCATTGGCTGCCAAAATCCATAAAGCAGATAAGTTTGTGCCTACTGCTGTTAGCCAAGTTGCCAATAAGTGTGTTTTTTTGCTGACTTTGTTCCAGCCAAAAAACATAATAGCTACAAAGGTAGATTCCATAAAGAATGCCATAATACCTTCAATAGCCAAAGGAGCGCCAAATATATCACCAACAAACCAAGAATAATTTGACCAGTTGGTGCCAAATTCAAATTCTAAAATGATACCGGTTGCAACGCCAATGGCAAAATTAATGCCAAATAATTTCAACCAAAATTTAACCATTTTTAACCATTTTTCATCGCCTGTTTTGACGTAAATGGTTTCCATAATCGCTAGAATAAATGATAAACCCAGTGTAAGGGGGACAAATATCCAGTGATACAGTGCCGTTAGCGCAAACTGCGCTCTCGACCAATCGACTAATTCCCAATTAATGTGTTCCATAATTTATTTTTTTGTGTTTGTAATAATTAACTGTTTTTCTATATGTTGAATTCTTTCTTGGTCATTTTTAAAATTAGTTTTTAAAATATCGGGAAAGAAAAAATATTTTAACACGGCAAACATGATGAATAGTTTAATAAAAATAATAATCCAAAGTTTTTTACCTCTTGGTGTCATTTCTTTAAACCCATCGACGTAGAAACGCCAAATTTTTTTTAGAATCATTCTAAACAATTTTACAATGCAAAGTTAATAGCTATTTTTATCAATTACAAGCGAATTTGTTAAAAAAATCGTTTGATTTGAGATATTATTTTGAAAATGATTGGTAAATCTACAGATATGTTACGAATGTTACAAAGAAATTGCCTTCATTTGTTGTTTAAATTTTGTAAATGTTTATATAAGATTTAGTAAAAATAAAAAATAAGCTGTCTTAAGACAGCTTACTTTTTATTAAAGATTATTATTTAAGGAGCATCCCACCATACTCTTGAGGTGTTGTGGTCTCCATTGGTAAGTCTGTCAATTGCTTTTTGAAGTTCCGTAAAATTATTTAACTTTTCAGAACCGGGGTAAACAAATCTTCTGGGGATCACGCCACCTGTTAGTGTTGTAGAGACATCCAATGGTGTTAATTGTGGATAACCAGAGCGTCTCCAGTTAGAAAATGATTCAATACCATTGCCAAAAGTGGCTACCCAATATTGTTCGTTGATCATTTGTAGCGCATTGTTCATATCAAATGGATTTGTATTTAAATAGGCATCTATTTCATTTTGTGGAACATCGATACCATGTCCATACATTGATAGGTATTGCATGGCGGCTGTAACGCCAGCGTTATAATGATTTCCTACTTCGGCAGTGCCACCCGCAATTCCCCAACGATAACCTGCTTCGGCTAACATAAACTCAACTTCTGCATAGGTTTGGAAGAAGAAAGGTGCATCGTAAATAATGGTGCCAGAGCCGCCAAAAATATTGATGTTGGGTTTGGAATGATTGGGTCCTCTGACAAAATCATTGATGTCTTGTCCTGATTGTAAAATAGGGTCTGTATTTCCATCAACAGTAGAACAGAGTACAGGTACGCGAGGGTCTTGATGGTCGTTTAAAAAATCAAAAAATGGCTTGGATATTTTGACTTGGTTTTCATTTCTAGATGAAAAACATTTAGTTAGTTGGTTTACATTAGGACCTTGATCATTGGCATTGTCTTCCATTTGCAAATAGGCAATATCATTATTGCTTGTCATTACACCGCCGGTAATAGCTTTTGTCGCCCATAATTGGGCTTTTGCATCGTCTTTTTTTACCAATCGCATCGCCAATCTAAGCATAAGTGAATTGCCAAATTTTATCCATTTTCCGGTATCTCCACCATACATAATGTCAGCACTGCCAAAAGAGCTTGAGCCACCATTGTTTAAAGTGTTTACAGCATCTTCAAGCTTTTGAAGCATATCGTTATAAATAAATTCTTGCGTGTCATATTTGGGTTGTCTGATTCCTTCAATTGCCCCCAAACCGGCTTCGGAATAAGGAATGTCTCCAAAAACATCTGTTAGTCGACTAAAAGTTAATACTTTTTGGATGTCTAAGATGGCTAAATCGACATCTTTTGAATTGCTGGAGCTATTTTTTAATTGTTGCTCTAGATCAACTAGCATTTTGATTGAATTACCATATTGTGCTTCAAAGAAAAAATGGGTGTTTTTTCCTTCTTTATAAGTAAAAATAGGATGGTAGCTTGTGATGTTGATTTGTTGTACATTAGGCATGAGTTGGATGACATTGTAAAACAAATAGCTGCCATACCATTCTCCTTCGGTATATAATTGAACAAAAGTAAATTTGTCAGAGGGTGATAATTCGGATGGTTTGGTCGGATCGACGTTCATCTCGTCAAAGCCTTTGTCGCAGGCACTTAATAAAAAGAGTGCGGCGAATACTAATAGTATTTTTTTCATTGGTTTAATTTTTTAATTATAATTTAATATTAACAGAAAATCCCAAACTACGGGTAGTAGGCATACCAAAGCGTTCAATTCCTTGAGAGTTCAAGTTGTTTAATGATGCTTCAGGATCGACATTGTCTATCTCTTTATAAAGATAAAGCAAGTTTCTGGCTATTAATGAAATTCTTAAGCTTTTCATTTTTATTTTTTGGGTGAGAGCAGAAGCAAATTTGTATGAAACACTTATTTCTCTTAATTTTATAAAATCTGTACTGTAAACAAATTCTTCTGCAATTCCTAGGTTCTCAGCGGTAATATTTCCATAATATAATTCGAGATCACGTACAGGAACTGTAGTCGTAAATTCATTTCCGGTTGCTTCATCAATACCAGAAATAGTTACGCCATTTTCTCTACCTACCGTAGTATTTTCGTGTAAGCCGTTTGATGTTAAGGCCAAATTGGTTCCGGAATGAACAGACCCTCCAAATTTACCATCAATTAAAAAACTGAAGGAAATTCTTTTATAATTAAACCCGTTTTGAAAACCAAAATTAAAAGGCGCAACTCCTTGTCCTAATACTTTTGGATCGCCTTGCACAGGTTTTGGTATTCCGCTGGATAAATCATAAACGATTTTTCCGTTTTCTCTTACGTAGGATGTGCCGTATATAACGCCGTAGTGTTCGCCTACAATGTGGGAAATAATAGCATTTTTAGATCGCGTTTCACTATTGTCCACATTGATGGGCGTGTCTAAGGCATCGGTACTTATTATCAAACTATTATTATAGCCCATATTAATAGATGTTTTCCAAGAAAAGTCTTTTTTCTTTATAGGATTTCCACCAAGTAAGAATTCGATACCTTTATTGGATAATTCACCTACATTTAAAATAGCTGAAGTGTATCCGGAAGGTATAGAGGCTGAGGTATATACAATATCATTGGTAGTGTGGTTATTATAATAGGCAATATCAAAATATAAGCGATTTAAAAATAATTTTCCAGCAACACCCACTTCAAATTCGTTTTTTTGGTAAGGAACCAAATTTGGATTGGGTATTTGATTTCCATTGATACCACCAAGAGGTTGTCCTTGGAAGTTGCCATATATAGAATAGTTTAAATTTAATCGGTATGGATCTTGTGCACCACCTGCTACTTGTGCATAACTGGCTCTTAGTTTAAAAAAGTCTATATAGTCAGGCATTTTTAAAATTTTATCTATTAAAAAACTAGAACTAACCGACCAGTAAAATTCATTATTAGGCGTTTCTTTTTCGGGAAAAGATAAGGTGGAAAACCAGTCATTTCTGCCGGTAAAGGTAAGATACATATTTTTATTTAAGCTAGTCTCAATGGAGCCGTAAATAGAATTTGTTTGCATTTCTTTATAGGAATTTGTCGGAATGGGCAAAGTTGTTAAATTCAAATCTTCTATGCCAGGCGCAATGAACTTACTTCCTTTAGCGGCTAACTCTTTTGAAGTGTAATGTCGTGTATTAACACCTAACACAGCATTCAAATTGATTTTATCGTTCATAGCTTTATCTAAGCCTAAAAGAACATCACCATTAAATTGGCTGTTATTTCGGGTCAATTGCATGAGTTCTCCATCAGGTCTGTATTCAGTTCCATAAGGTGTTACTTGTTTTCGGTTTAATACGTATGTATCAATTCCGGCGCGTCCTGTGGCATACAACCAATCATTAAAATCATATTTTAAGCTAGTGGCTGCAAATAATCGGTTTTTAGCGTCATCATTATTAAATTTATTAACGGCCCAATAAGGATTTGTGATGAACTGTGTGCCATCACTAGGCATTTCTGTGCCATTTGCATTATAGCCAGGTTTCATGGTGTTGATGTCCACATTGCCAGGGAGTAACCAAGCTACCGTGTTAGCATTACCGGGTGTGTCACCAATTGTAGCCCTGTTGTGAACCTTTTCAGAAGTGTAAAAAGCTGTAATAGTAGATTTTAATTTTGGATTTATCTCACTTTTTGCGTTAAAAGAAATGTTGTTTCTATCTAAGTGTGATTCTGGGAAAATATCTTGGTTGTTTAAATTTGAAAATCCTAAGCGGTAACTAAAAGTTTTGCTAGCTTTTGATAAGGCAACAGAATTGTTTATGGTAGAACCGGTTTGATAAAACTTATCAATATTATTTCCTAAATAAGTATAGGGTCTTTTTTGTCCATCCCAATTATACACCATACTTCCATCGTAAGCAGGTCCCCAAGAACTTAAATTGTTCACTAAAGCATTGTCAATAGCGGCGGCCGAATCTGTTATTTCAACGGGTTGATTGGTTGTGGTATCATATTCATAGCCAGGTTTTAAACCAAAACGACCTTGTCCGTATGTGGTTTGAAAATCTAAAAGACCGGTATTTACATTTTCAAAAGTTATGGCACTGTTTATTTCAACGCCAAAACCTTTGTTTTTACCAGATTTAGTGGTAATCATGATGACGCCGTTGGAGGCTAATGAACCATATAAAGCAGAAGCAGAACTTCCTTTTAATACAGAAATTGATTCAATATTGTTTGGGTCCATATCTGAAATATCATCACCACCATCACCATGTTCTCCTCCAAAAGGTCCTACTACAGATCCATTGGTGTTATTGATAATAGGAATACCATCAATAACGTAAAGCGGTTGATTGTTTCCGGTTAAAGAGCTTGCGCCACGGATGATAACCCTGCTAGACCCGGCAGCACCGGTACTGGTTGTGGAAATATTGACGCCAGCTACTTTGCCTTGTAAAGCAGTAATAGCACTCGTTGAATTGGTTTTAGTTAAGCTTTCCCCTTTTACATTGGTCAGTGCGTAGCCAAGGGCTTTTTCTTCTTTTTTAATTCCTAAGGCTGTTACAACAACTTCGTTGAGTTTTGTATTACTAGGTAACAATGCTATGTCAATAGTTTGATTGCCATTTTTAAGTTTTATTTCTTTATTTTCATACCCAACATAAGTAAAAGTTAAGGTTTTTCCATCCGGATTTTCAATGCTAATCTTATAATTACCATCAAAATCCGTGATGACGCCTTGCTTAGAGTCTTTAAGGCTTACATTTACACCGGGTAGCGGTTCACCGGTGTCTTTATCTGTTGCGATTCCTTTGATTATGCCGGTTTGAGCATAAAGCGTTCCGGACATAAATATCACCATCATAGTGATAAATAATAGTTTTTTTTTCATAAGAAATTATTATTTTGGTTAGTATATAATTATTAGTGTAATTTTTATAAAATCTATCAAATATAGTAAATATTATTGTGTGATATGATGATTATAATAATATTTTTTTTAGATTTAAGTAATAAATCGGCATATATGTTACGAATGTTACAAAAAAAAATACCCGATCAAATAGATCGGGTATTTTATAATAAGTATATAAATTATTCTATGCCAATACTTCTTGTACTTTATTGGCAGCTTCTTGGAATTCGGTTACAAAATGTACCGGAATGCCACTTTTTTCTATTAATTCTTTTGCCAAATCGGCATTGGTTCCTTGCAAACGGACAATGATAGGTACGTTTATTTCACCTTTCATATTGTTATAAGCATCTACAATACCTTGCGCAACACGATCAGCACGAACAATACCACCAAATATATTTACGAGAATGGCTTTGACTTTAGGATCTTTTAAGATAATTCTGAATCCTTTTTCTACGCGTTCTGCATCAGCAGTACCACCTACATCTAAGAAGTTAGCAGGGTCGCCACCGGCTTGTTTGATTAGATCCATAGTGGCCATAGCCAATCCGGCACCATTGACCATACAACCAACGTTACCGTCAAGTGCTACGTAACTAAGTCCGGCTTCTTTGGCTTCAACTTCCACGGCATTTTCTTCGCGTGTGTCTCTTAAGGCAGCTAAATCTTTGTGACGGAATAGAGAATTATCGTCGATAACAACTTTAGAATCTACGGCAAGAATTTTATGGTCAGAAGTTTTTAATACTGGATTGATTTCAAATAAAGAAGCATCATTTTTGGTAAATGCATCGTAAAGGGAGAAAACAAATTTCACCATTTCTTTAAAAGCAGTACCGCTCAAGCCTAAATTAAAAGCGATACGACGTGCTTGAAATCCTTGTAAGCCATAAGCAGGATCGATGTTTTCAATAAAAATTCTTTCAGGTGTTTTGTCAGCTACTTCTTCAATATTCATACCGCCATCGGGTGAATACATAATCATATTCATGCCAACGCCACGGTTAAGCATAACGCTCATATAATATTCTTCTGTTTCTGATTCTCCGGGATAATATACATCTTCGGCAATTAGTACTTGGTTTACTTTTTTACCTTGTGGAGGTGTTTGGGGTGTAACCAACATCATGCCAATCATTTTGGTGGCAAGTTCTTTTACTTCATCAATACTTTTGGCCAATTTTACGCCGCCACCTTTGCCACGACCACCGGCGTGAACTTGTGCTTTTACCACATACCAACTGGTGCCGGTTTCTTCAGTTAATTTTTTTGCAGCTGCTACTGCTTTTTCAGGAGTGTCTGCAACAATACCGTGTTGGATACGAACGCCGGATTGATTTAATATTAGTTTACCTTGATATTCGTGTAAGTTCATATATTTATATTTAATCGTTTATTGAGAATTTATAATACCTTGTATTTTGCAAGGTTTAGCAAATGTAGTAAATTGATTTAAATTATTAATGATAAAAATCAAGATTTTCCAGCTTCGATAATGGCATTGAAATCTTTTGTGTTTAAAGCAGCGCCACCGATAAGCCCACCATCGACATCCGGTTTTGAAAATATTTCTTTGGCATTGCCTGGTTTTACACTGCCTCCGTATAGTATTCTGATGTTTTCAGCTACTGTCTTGCCGTATTGAGTTTCGATAACTTTTCTAATAAATTGGTGCATTTCTTGTGCTTGTTCGGGACTGGCTGTTTCGCCTGTGCCAATTGCCCAAACGGGTTCATACGCAATGACTATTTTTTCAAAAGCTTCAGCTGGTAAAGTGAAAAGGGCATTTTTTAGTTGTTTTTCAACAATATCAAAATGCTTGTTTTCTTTTCTTTCTGCTAACTTTTCACCGACACAAAATATGTTTGTCATACTTTTTTTGTAAGCTTGAATGGCTTTAAGCTTTAAAATTTCATCATCTTCACAAAAATAGGCACGTCTTTCGGAATGTCCCAAAATAACAGTATCGACATCGATGGATTGCAACATTTCTGCTGATATTTCACCGGTATAAGCACCAGAATTTTCAAAGTGCATATTTTGAGCAGCTACTGTAATGTCAGATTTTTTGGTCAAATCAACTGCAGTTGATAGGTTTACAAATGTAGGTGCAATGATGACAGAGACCTTATTTTCAGTATCGACCTGCCCGAGTAATTCTTTTATTAAGTTTTGCGTTTCCAGTAGTGTTTTGTGCATTTTCCAGTTTCCTGCGACTATTTTCTTTCTCATATTTTTTTGTTTGCAATTTACGCAAAAATTATGAAAATGAATTTAATATTTATCATTTTTGCAGGGCTTGAACTCGAATTTTTAGATGAATAATTCTTATAAATATATCATAGTAAAACCCTCAAGATATACTTGAGGGTTTTTTGTGGTTTTGAATTTGCTGTAAAATCAAATGTTAAGACCCTTGCAAAAGGTGATTATTTGCTTAAATTTTTTGACAGCGAAGAAGTTGCGTAATGAATTGCCTTTATTTATTTTACTTTATCATTTTGCAAGGGTTTTGTATTTTTTTTGCTGAAAGCATAAGAAATATACCAAACAATCTTATTTGGTATAAATACTTCCCGATCCCAATATTTTGCTTTTTAGGCGTTCGGGGTTGCCTATATATATAATGTCACCCGACCCGGTAACATTTGCATCTAAATATGCAATTGCCTTAACTTTGATTTGTCCCGAACCGGTAACACGTGCTTTTGCTTCGTCAGCATTTAAGTTTTGGGCATAAATACCACCTGATCCGGTAATAGAGTAGCTGACATTTTGGCTTGTGCCTTGTAAATGAATACTTCCTGATCCAGTTACAGATGCTTTTATTTGATTAGATTTTAGATTTAAATCTATATTTCCCGAGCCGGTTATGCTTAATTTTAAGTCTTCAAAATTCCAAAGAGTATTTGAACTTACAGTACCTGATCCCGTAATTGATATTTTGTCGATGTCTTCAATCGGTAAAAGCACTTTTAGACTTGTGAATTTTTTTATCTCAAATTTTTTGTTGGTTTTGATATACAATTTGTTGCCTTTCACATAGGTTTCTATGATGGGCAATAAATTTTCGTCTGCTTGTATTTGTAGTTTTCCTTCTTTGCCTTTTTGTAGGACGACTTCATAGCTTCCGGTAATGAAAATGCCATCAAAATTGCCGACTTTTCTATTTTCTTTGACAATATTTTTATTGCCGCGGATAGATTCTCTCCAAAATTGTGATTGACAATTTGTGAACATTAAGCTAAACAATCCGAGTATTAAAATTTTTTTCATGGTATTTGTTTTTTATTTATTATTTAATTTATTATTTTTATGCAACCGTAGTCTTCTACAATTCTAATAAATGATTTGGTGTCTTTATGTAAGTAATAGCCTTCAAAGAGCTTGTCGCCACCATTGCGAATATCTCTTAAAATTTCTAAATTGTTTTGTTTAAAACAACCATATTCTTGATCAATTTTAAAACGATAGGCTACTTGTTTTTGATTGTTGATTTTTATTTTGACATAATCACAAGTTATATCAATATTAGAAAAATTGGGCAATAGATTTTGGATGTTTATCGATCCGTAATCGCTGTTTATTTTTAGGTAATCTACATAAGCAAAGTATCGCGATTGGTAATCACCAGAACCTATTATTTCTGTGCCGTTCAATACTTTGATGCTTCCGTAATCATTGTTGTACTTGAGTTTTTTTATTTTGTCAATGATTATTTTGGTGTAATCACAGCTCATTTGTAGCGCATCGGCTTGTCCAATATGAATATTGGAATAATCGGCTGTTATGCGTCCACCTTTAATTAAATCTATGCTAGAGTTGGAGAAATAATCAGTTTCAATCTTATTGTTGTTGTTGTATAAATTGCCAATTTCAAATTTTCCGTAGTCAGCATTTAAGTTTAAACGGCCATTTAGTTCATCTATATAAATATTGCCGTAATCATTGTCGATAAATAAATCGTGTTGAACAGGCATCTTGATGTCGTAATTTATTTTAAAATTCACATTGCTTGAATTTTTAGAAATCCAAGAGATTAAGTTCCAAGAACGATGCGTGCTTTCAATAGTGGTTTTGGCATGAATACTGTTGCCTGTTTGCGATAAATGTATTTGTATGTTTTGGATGCGTTTGTTTACATCTTCCGCATCATTACCATCCACGCTGATGTTTGCCGTAATATCTACGGTGTTTTTTTGCCAAGTACTGATGTTGATATTGCCATATTCGTTGTCGATGTGCACTTCGCCAATTTTGTGTACTTGATAGGTTCTATGAAGTGTTTTTTCTTTTTTAAATTTTCCTTCTTTGTTATTTGCCTGCATATTTATGGGAAGACATAGCCAAAGTAGAAGTATGTTAAGCCCTATGTGTTTCATGATTTTTTGGTTTTATTTTTTTAATTTCTTCAATTTGTGATTTTAGGTTTTTTAAGACCAATATGCGTTGATTAAAATTTTCAATCATCGCATTTAAAATAAACTTGTCGTGGTTGATTTTATAGTCATTGATGAGTTTTTGGTAGTCATTTTCCAAAATTTGGATTTGTTTCATAGCATCTTCAAAAATGTTTTGGGTTTTGTGTGTGTTTTCTTGTTCTATTTCCTTGATTTCTGTTTGAATGATGGCCATAAAATAATCTTGATTTTGTTGAATAACAGCAGTTTCCTGATGTTGATTTTGCGCTTGGTGATACAATCCAAGCCCCAAACCTAAGAAAATTAATATACCGGCGGCTACCATCCAATTATAGCGGTTTTTTTTTGATTTTTTAGCTTTATTTTGTTGTAATTTTAGCAAAAACCGCTCTTTATGCCCTGGTTTTGGTTCAAAAACATCAAAATTATTAGCTTTGTTTTTTGCGTTCATTATAATATATTTGTGTTTAGTTCTTCTCTAATTTTAGTTTTGGCTCTCGAAATTACCGTTCGGGCATTGGCATAAGAAATGTGCATGATTTTGGCAATTTCCTCATAGTCATATCCTTCGATAAAATGCAGGTTCATGGCAATTCTGTATGTATCTTTTAGCTGCATTATTGATTTTAAAATTTGATTAATTCTATTTCTATCTATTGTATCATCAAAGTTGTTATCATCAAATTCAGGTAAATTTATTTTTTCAATATTTACAAATTTTTCTGTGTTATGCTTTCTAATCCAATTCAAACTTTCATTAATGACGATGCGTTTGAGCCAAGCGCCAAAAGTACTAATAGCTTTAAAGGAATGCAATTTGCCAAAGGCTTTGATAAAACTTTCCTGCATGACATCTTCGGCATCATCCGGTTGATTTACAATTCGATAGGCTGTGTTGTACATAGCTTTATAGTATCTGTTGTAAATTTCCAATTGTGCCTTGGCATTGCCATTTTTGCAAGCCAATAGTAATCTTGTTATGTCAGCTGAATCCTTCAATGATAACCTTAATACACCCTAAAGATACAAAAACATATGAATTGTTACAGTTTTTATAAATGATTTGTTTTTTTTGTGGGTGTTAGTATGTTGTTGTTGGTTTTTTTAATATTTCGGTGAAAATAAACCGAGGATGAAAAGCTATTTTGAAATAGGTGTATTGATAAAAAAAATATTTTACCTTTGAAGTATGAAAATTAAACTATTTATAACGGATATTGATGGCGTTTGGACAGATGGCGGTATGTATTATGACAACCAAGGAAACGAATGGAAAAAATTCAATACTTCAGATAGCGCAGGTGTTTTATTTTTAAAATTAGCAGCGATTGATATAGCTATTATTACTGGAGAAAACACCAATATTGTATCCCGAAGAGCTGAAAAATTGGGTATAACAAATTTGTTTATGAGTGCTAATAACAAAGTGGAAATAGCTATGTCTTTACTTGAGAAATACAAGCTCAGCTGGGAGAATGTAGCCTATATAGGTGATGATATTAACGATATAAAACTCTTGCAAAAAGTTGGCTTGAGTGCTTGCCCCGTACAGGCACCAGATTATATAAAAGATAAAGTGGATTGGGTGCTGACCAAAAAAGGAGGCGACGGCGTTTTTAGAGAATTTGTAGAAAAATACCTAATGGAAACCAACCAATTTGATACCGTATTACAGCGGCATATAGACAACCAATCTAAATAATTAATGACGCGCACAGGAATTGTTATACAAGCACGAAAAGGTTCGACCAGATTGCCGAATAAAATGGTGCTGCCATTTTATAAGGACTTAAATGTATTAGATATTGTAATCGATAAATTGAAAAAACAATATGCTGATACATTAATTGTGTTGGCGACGACCATCAATTCCATAGATGATGAATTGGTAGAAATAGCAAAAAAACACAATATAGATTGTTATAGAGGCAGCGAAAACAATGTGTTAAGTCGTTTTATAGAAGTAGGCGAGAAGTATAATTTAGAATATCTTGTCAGAGTGTGTGCCGATAATCCGTTTTTAGATGTGGCGCATATTCAAGTGCTGATAGATAAGATTGAAACAGAGAATTTTGATTATGTTAGTTATAAAAATAGTCAAGGAGTTCCGACCATTAAGACACATTTGGGTTTGTTTACGGAAGCGGTTACTTTGAGCACATTGAAAACAATTCCTGATAAAACAAATAAAAGTATCTATTTTGAGCATGTGACCAATTATGTTTATGAACACGACAACTATAAGCTTGGGTTAATCTGCTTGCCTAAATATTTTGATAAGACAGAGAATATTCGACTTACTTTAGATACACAAGATGATTTTGATTTAGAAAAAATGCTTTTTCCAAAATTGCAGTATTATGTCACAAAAGATTTAATCGATTATATCAAATCTGCGCCCAAATTATTAGCAAAAATGCAAGAACAAATCATTCAAAACACAAAATAGAAGATGAAACAAACTTATGTTATTGGTGAAATAGGACAGAATCATAACGGTTCGGTAGATATTGCAAAATTGATTGTAGATATAGTAGCGCGTCCTATTAAGGATGAATTGTTTAACCGTACTTTACAACCGATGAATGCCGTAAAGTTGACCAAACGCGACCTGTCACAAGAGTTGAGTGTGTCTGCGATGAACAAACCTTATAATTCGCCTCATTCATTTGGCAAAACCTACGGAGCGCACCGTGCATTTTTAGAATTATCAGATGAGGAACATTTTGAAATTTACAAATATGCCAAAGAAAAGAATTTGGAATTTGTAGAAACTTTAACGGCAATTGGTGCTTTGTCATTGCTAAAGCTCTTTACACCAAACAGGCTAAAAGTAGCCTCGCGTGATTTAACCAATTTACCTTTGTTAGCCGCCATGGCAGAAACCAAAATACCCATTATTTTATCTACGGGCATGGGTGGCAAAAAAGAAATAGATGATGCTTTAAAGGTCATTACAAAATACCATGATAATATTGCTATTTTACATTGTTTATCGGAATATCCTGCACAGTATAAAAATATCAATTTAAACAGTATAAAATATCTACAAGAACATTATAGCGACTATACAATTGGTTATTCTGATCATTCCATTGGTATTTCTGTGCCGGTTGCAGCGGTTGCGATGGGTGCCGAAGTAATTGAAAAACATATCACGCTTGATAGGCAGATGAAAGGAACAGATCAGGCAGGTTCATTGGGTGTTGAGGGGGTTTGGAGAATGCTTAGAGATATCAGAAATATTGAGGAAGCAATGGGCAAAAAAGAAATATTTGTTTCGGATGCTGTAACAGCGGCGCGTGTGAAATTGGAACGATCCATAGCCGCAAATAAAGATTTAACAAAAGGACATATTATGGCTAAAGAAGACCTTCATTTGCTAAGTCCTGGTGATGGGTATAAATGGGCTGAAAAAGAAAAAATTATCGGGAAAGAATTGCAACAAGATGTGCCTAAAAATGAGATAATATATTCAAGTTACATGAAGTGATTTAGTTTTTTTAGTAATAATTCCAACTAACGTCAAAATTAGTTATTGATTATCAGTTGTTTACAATTTTTAATAATTCTCATTTTATGCTCTTTATTTCGCCTTTTCTTCTTGCTGTTATCTAAAATATTCAACGGAATTTTTCAGTAGGGGAATTATATAGGTTTCTACATAAGCCAATAACGCTAATTTCAGGCTTAAAATTATTCCTAAAAATAAAAAAATGAAACAGTATTTGTTTCCTATTTAAGAAACTTTTGTATATTTGCAAAAAGGAATATTAAATGAAACCAAAATATCGAATTGAATTTTTGGATGATGCTGTTCAATTCTTAAATGGGTTAGACGGAAAAGCACGTGAAAAGATATACTATAATTTAAAATAATCTCAAATCAAGAATGATAATACATTGTTTAAAAAATTGAATGATGAAATATGGGAATTCAGAACTTTATATAAACGAATTCAATATAGGTTATTTGCGTTTTGGGACAAAAGAGATAAAGCAGATATTCTTGTGATTTCTACTCATGGAATAGAAAAGAAAACTCAAAAAACACCAAAAAAGGAAATTGAAAAAGCAGGAAATTTAAGAAAAGAATATTTTAACGATTTTAAAAAATAGAAAAATGAAAACGACAAGTTTAGATACATTAATTGACAAACACATTGGAGAAATAGGAACGCAAAAGAGAGATAAATTTGAGAATGAATTACGTCTTGATATTATCGGAGAAACTATAAAAAAAGCAAGAAAAGAAAGAAAATTAACACAAGAACAATTAGGAAAATTAGTTGGCGTTAAAAAAGCCCAAATTTCTAAAATTGAAAATAGTTTAACAGATGCAAGATTTGACACAATATTAAAAGTTTTTAGAGCTTTAAATGCTAAAATTCATTTCAATGTAGAATTATTAAATGAGAACGTTAAATTAGTATAGCCTGTACGCAACATATCCCGTACGTGCGGGACTGATTGCTAAACCCAAAGTTGTTTTTTTTTGCATAAAGTTTAGTATTTAATTGAAAATATAGTAATTTTATTACGCCACTACCGTTTAAGTTGCCGTTGTTGAAACCGTCGTTTACAAGCTTTTAATTCAGTTTTAGCATTTATGTGGTGAATAAAGTGGTTGATTTCATTTCTCTATAAAAACAAAGAAAGTATCTGTGATGTAATAAATATTTACAGAATTAAATTTATATCTTTGCCTTGTTAATAAAAAATAAATTTATGCAAACAAATAAAAAGATTGCCATAATAGGCTTAGGTTATGTGGGTCTGCCTCTCGCAGTAGCATTTGCCAAGCAATATCAAGTGGTTGGCTTTGATATTAACGAATATAGAGTGGCAGCATTGCGCAAAGGTATTGACGATACGCTCGAAGTAAAAAGTGATTTACTTACAAGTGTTTTGGCGGATAAATCTATCGATACAGGTTTGTATATTTCAAATCAGTTGGATGATATAGCCGATGCACAAATATATATTGTTACGGTTCCAACACCTATTGATAAGCATAAGATGCCAGATTTGACGCCTTTATATAAAGCGAGTGCCAGTTTGGGAAAAGTGCTTAAAAAAGGAGATATAGTGATTTATGAATCTACGGTTTATCCAGGTGCTACCGAAGAAGATTGTGTACCTATCTTAGAAAAAGAATCAGGCTTAAAGTTTAACAAAGATTTTTTTGCGGGTTATTCTCCCGAAAGAATAAATCCGGGTGATAAAGAGCGTACAGTGGAAAAAATACGTAAAGTAACGGCTGGTTCTACGTCGGAAATTGCAGAAGAAATAGACCAATTGTATAAGTCCATTATTACGGCAGGCACCTACAAAGCATCGTCTATAAAAGTGGCAGAAGCCGCTAAAGTAATTGAAAATTCGCAACGCGATATTAACATTGCCTTTGTCAATGAGTTGTCAAAGATATTTCGCCTGATGAATATAGATACGGTAGAAGTCTTAGAAGCGGCCGGTACCAAATGGAATTTCTTGCCATTTCGTCCGGGTTTGGTCGGCGGACATTGCATTGGCATCGATCCATATTATTTGGCACATAAAGCAAAAGAATACAATTATAACCCCGAAATTATTCTTGCCGGAAGGCGTTTAAATGATGGAATGGGGCAGTTTGTAGCGCAAGAAACCGTCAAAATGATGCTTAAAAAAGATATTGCTGTAAAACAGGCAAATGTGTTGGTTTTGGGTATTACCTTTAAAGAAAATTGTCCGGATATTCGGAATTCGAGAGCCATTGATGTGGTACGTGAACTAGAAGATTATCAGATGAATGTCGATGTGTTTGACCCTTGGGCGAGTCCTGAAGAGGTTAAAAGCGAATATGGTTTAGAACTAATTTCGAAAATAGAGGATGTGCATAAAAAATACCAAGCCGTTTTGGCGGTTGTGGCACATAAGGAATTTATAAGTTTGGATTTACATAAATTTGTGGATGCCAATTCTCTAATATACGATGTAAAAGCGATTTACGACAAAGATAAATCTGATTTGCGTTTATAATAATATTTTATACATAGTTTTATGAGTAAGCAAGTGGCTAAAAAAATTCTCGTTACCGGAGGCGCCGGTTTTATAGGTTCTAATTTATGTGAAAGTCTTATAGCAGACGGACATCAAGTGCGTTGTTTGGATAATTTTGCGACTGGTCATTTTCATAACATCCAACATCTAATGGAGTTGGATAATTTTGAATTGTTAGTGGGCGATATACGTGATCTCGATACTTGTAAAGAAGCGGTAT
>Ga0209633_10000748_pt1 | contig 36255 bp, 27 predicted proteins | sample Cruoilmetagenom1_FD_187290 | JGI IMG/M metagenome (GOLD analysis project Ga0209633, IMG submission 187290) | Oil polluted marine microbial communities from Coal Oil Point, Santa Barbara, California, USA - Sample 1 (SPAdes) (version 2) | ecosystem: Environmental > Aquatic > Marine > Oil seeps ...
TCCTCAAAGTAGAGAACCGGAACATTATCAAAACAGCCAAATGCACCGCCCCAGCGCCAGCCGCCTGTAATAGGTTCGCCAATAGCCCTGTATCCGGGCAATGGCAGATATTGCAGGGGAAATGCAACCAGAGCCACATAGGCGGTGATGACAATAAGAGCTCGCACAAAGAATTTTTTGAGTTTTTCTGTTGGCGATTTATATGTCATCTAAGTGTCCCGTCTAATTACCAAGCTCATTGTGAGGGGCATTCATTTAATGATTGTCCGGCTTGAACCAAGGGTTGTTGATAAATGAACCAACTCCCATCCTTCAAGACGCGCAGCAATTGTCACGCCCTCAGGATGAGAAAATCAGCTTTGACCGCCGATTGCAATCAATCAGCAATGCGCGGGTGATTTTAAGCTTTTCTGCCAGCCCGCCAATCTCATCTGGCGGCGTTGCGAAAAGCGCTGTGGACGCCCCGTCTGCCAAAACCGCATTTGGTGCCTCTACATAAATCTCGCGCCAGAAACGGGCAGATGTGCCGCTTTTGGGGGCAAGCATGTGGTGAAGATCAAGGGCGGCGTCAAAGACGTAGCCTGACTTTTCCGATGCTGCCAGAGCGCTATCCTTCAAAGACCACATTGGGCGCTTGGGGCCATCCCTGGAAGCGCTTCCAAGTTGTATCTGCCAGCCATCCGTTCCCGGCTTCGGCAACCTCGCATTATACTCGCCAAAATTGACTAGTGTCCGGATAAAACCTGCGGCTTTTAAAATATCGGTGGCGCGATCGGTAATAAAACCTTGAGCGATGCCGTTCAATGTCAGCCCCATGCCGGGTTGGGTGAACGCTATTTGGTCAGGCCTGCAAATGACCTTTTGCCAACCCACCAATGCGCGCGCTGTGACCACACGCTCATCGATCTCCCACGGTCGCCCCCATGCGTGGGCTTTGCGGTCTCGGGCACAGGATTTAAATGCCATGAACAGGGGCTGCACGGTTGGGTCAAACCGCCCGTCCGATTGTTCAGAAATGCGGAGTGCGGTTTTAAGCAGCTGATAAAACTCAAGGGGAGGATTGTTGAGCACGCCTGAGGCATTCAGCTCCTTTATCAAGGACCGCTCACGGAAGAGAGAAAAATATTGTTCGAGCCGCTTGATCTCATATAGCATTTCACGCAGGGTTTTGCGGGCATGGGCTTCATCATCCCCATAAAGTGTTATGCTTGCATTGGCACCGAGGGCGCGCCCAGTCCATGTCACTTTTTTGAGCGGGCTGCCTGTTTTCGCAATAGCTGACAGCGCGCCGGTTTGCGACAGCGCCGCGCATGATGCGATTATGCCAAGGCATCGCCTGCGGCTGAGCGGGCGGCTGAAGGGCGCTCGATTAGAGCGATTGGGAGATTTATTGAGCTGCTTCATAAATCCGCTCCTTTGAACCGTTTTTTCCGTTCCTTGCTGCCAGCACGAGCGGTACGCAGGTTTTAACGTCATCATGGATGGTCACACAATCGAGGCATTGGAAACATTCACGGTAGTTTATGGCACCCGATTTCTCAATTGCCTGATAATCGCATTTCACTGAGCAAAGCTGGCACGGTGTACCACATTCCGCGCGCCTTGGTATCCAGTTGCGGATACGCAATAATCCGCCCAATGAGAGGAATGCGCCAAGCGGGCAGACATAGCGGCAAAAGCCCTTGAAGACGAACATGGATAGCACAATCCAGAAGGCGGCGTAGAGCATGTAGGGCCAGCTCCGCCAAAAATAGAGTGTCACGGCGGTTTTAAAGGGTTCGATTTCGGCAATAGATTCGGCATAGGTCGGCCAGAGAATTGCCGTTAAAACGATAGCACCGAGGACCCCATATTTGACGAGCTTAAGTCGCCCATCCCAGATGCGCGGCACACGGATTGATTTGACGCCGATATATTTACCTATAATTCGGGCAAATTCCTGCATCACGCCATATGGACAGAGCCAGCCGCAAAACGTCCCCCGCCCCCAAAGAAAGAACGAGATGATAACCGCTCCCCACAGCACCGTGGACAAGGGGTCATAAAGAAGGAATGAAAGCCCGGGAGCTACAGCCAAAGTTTTTACAAGTGCGATGACGGTGACGATGCTCAATTGTGCCTGACCGTACCAGCCAATAAATAAAAGCGTGAAGAGAAGGATCAGGGGCCGGGCGGGCCCCAGATTTTGCGCCAATGCGAGCCAGCTTTGGCGGTAAAACAATAGACCGAAAAGTCCCAAAAGGAATATGAGCAGTGCGATGATATTCGCGGTCTGGACACGCCAGGATTCAAGCCAGGGGGCCTCATTGTCCGAGCGGATATCGATGTCACTCGCTTTGGGGAAGTCGAAAAACCGCGCCGGTAATTTATAATCAACGCTGATCGCGCGTGTCACGATTGTCGGCTGAATAAGGCCCTGCGACCGGATAGAGTTTAGTTTGAGAACCCAGCCTGAGCCTGGATCAAACCCGAGACGCCGATCAAGCTCGAACACCATCGCCTGCGCGGGCATTTTAAATCCGGGCTTGAGCTCGACATCGATGTAGGAATCACGAATTCCCACCGGCAGGCCGTCCTGCTCGACTGTGACGCGTTCGGGAATGGAGGCGGGCACAAAATCTTCGCGCACAAGTGGATGGCGTCCATTTACCATTACAAGGATTGGCACTTTGGTCTCTCCAAGATGGCGGAAAATATCGTCATATCCACGCTGGGTGAGAATATTGCGGGCAATGGTCGGCACACCGAGATCTGCAATGATAAGATCGAGATAGGTGCCGTCCGGATCGCTTGCAGCAATCTCGTCAAAATCCGCACCGTCGCTACCTTCAAAGAGTTTCTGGATGTCGGCGTTTGTAAAGCGCACCCGTTTCACGAGGCCTTCGCGAATAAGGTCGTCCCAACTCCTGGGCTCAAAGAGATCAGGTTTGGCAATGGCGGCTGGCTTGAGGGTTAAACCTTTCAGTTTTTTACGGGCGATATCAAGCGCGCTCGCAAGAATGGTCTCATTGAATATTCTAAGCGACGCGGTTGCCATGGCGACACCGTCAATCTGGTTTTTGGACCGGTCTGCTTTTTTGGTGGCGAGCATGACCTTGACGTTCTGACCTACCGAAAGCCCGGCATATTGACGCAAAAAATCATTGAGCGGGCCCGGCCCGTGACCATGGGCGAATACGGGCTCGCCATGACTCAATACCTTTACATCGAAAAAATTCCCCTCCTTGTCCATCTGGATCAGAAGGTTTGGTGGCTCGCCGGAAAAGCCCGGTATTTGAATGAGGTCAATACTTTGAAATACATAACCGATTTGCTCGCCCACCGCGTTTGTTAGCGCAAACACCGGCAAGTCAGGATCTTTCTCGCCGAGGTCATAGGGCGGAATTATGAGTGCTTTGATTGCCGCGCGGTCAAAACGAGCACTCGCATGCGCGCTTATGCTTTGGCTGGCAATGATGCACATGACAGCTAAAAGCAATGTCAGAAAAATCAGTGGTATCCTAATCATAGAGTGGACACATCTCCAAATCCCGGTTCCGGCCCGCAGCATAGACAATTTGAACGAATATTTGAATTGGTTCCTTAGAACAAGTTCTAATGGCCGATGAGTGAAAGGGTGGGGCAACTTTGTCGCACCCATACATTCAGCTTGCTGTCAGGTTGAGATGCGACGTCATGTTGAATTCACGCAAATGGGGAGCTGAAACATGTATTCCAAAACGTCATTTATTGCTCTGCTTTCAATTTCATTGTGTCTGCCATTCTGTCTGGCTGCATTTTCAATTCCTGCCCCTGCTCACGCGAATGAGTTAACGCTCAATCCGGCACAGGTTTCCTCTCTCGGCATTAAACTCGAACCTGTTCGTGTTGCGACGCAAGAAGCGGTGGCCATCATACCAGGGTTAATCATTCCGTCGATGAATGGACGTAAGGCCGTCGTGGCACCTTTTAGTGGTACGGTGGTTTCAGTTTTGGTGTTGCCAGGCCAAAGGGTAAAGACCGGCGACCTCATGATGAAGATTGCAAGTCGTGAGATTCTAGAGGAGCAATCCAATCTCAAACAGGCTGAGGCCGAATTAGATGCGACGAAGGCTGTCGCCAAACGCTATAGAAATCTTGCCAACAAAAAGATTTCAGCCATAAGCCGTGCTTTGGAAGCTGAGGCACAAGTCACTCACGCGGCGGCCAAGGTTAGCTCTCTCAATCAAATTTTGAACATGGGGAATATCAAAGCAAATACAGACGGTAGTTACAGCCTGGTTGCGACCAGTTCAGGTCGGATTGTCAAAATAAAAGCGGTCCCAGGCACGAACATATCTGCAATGGCACCTGCGATTGTTATGGACATAAGCAACGTGACGTGGGTCGAGGCCCAACTGCCCGGGTCATATATTTCTGACGTCAATAAGGGGGATGCACTCAAAGTGCATAGCATTGACGGCAAGCGCATCGCATCCGGCAAGGTGCTATCTGTTGGGCATTCGCTAGACAGCATGAACCGGTCTGCCAAGCTAATCGGCGAATTGTCTTCTGGCGCCAGTTTTATAAGTGGTGAGCTGGTAAATGTATCGATAGTCAGGGCTGCCCGCCTCGGCGGGCTGGAAGTTCCTTCCTCTTCAGTTGTGTTTATCGAGGGTAAGCCAAAAATATTTATTCGGACCAATAAGGGGTTCCTTGTTGCACCTGTCAGATTACGGGGAAGATCGATTGACGTTGCCACAATCGAAGCAAAAATCGCAGTTGGCCAACAAGTCGCAATTTCGGGCTTGGCCTCACTTGAAAACATGATGGCGGGGGAGTGATAATATGTTGCAGCGTCTTCTGGAATTCTCTTTAACCCAACGCGCATTCACATTGCTGTTTTCCACATTAATAGCGGTGGCGGGTAGTTATGCAATAATTGGCTTGCCCATTGATGCATTCCCCAACATATCGCCAGTGCAGGCAAAAATCATTATGAAAGCGCCAGGTATGACACCTGAAGAGGTGGAAACCCGGGTAATCACGCCGCTCGAAATGGAACTGCTCGGCATACCAAAACAGACAATATTGCGGTCGTCCGCCAAATACGCGATTGCGGATATAACAATCGACTTTGAAGACGGCACGGATATCTATTGGGCCCGCCAACAGGTGGCCGAACGACTGGCTGCCGCAACTGATCAAATACCCGCAAGCGTGTCTGGTGGACTGGCGCCGATATCGACGCCTCTGTCAGATGTCTACATGTTCACAATCGAAGGTGGCGCGTTGACGCTGGAGGAACGGCGCACTCTGCTTGACTGGACGATCCGGCCGGCATTGCGAACAATCCCCGGTGTCGCGGATGTAAACTCGCTTGGTGGCTATGTACGCACTTTCGAGGTTATTCCAAATGATGCAGTACTTGCAGCCGCCGGAATTGGTATTGAAGAACTTGGCGCAGCCATTGAAGGGTCCAACCGAAACGACGGTGCGGGGCGACTTCAGGAAGGTGAAAAAGCTCTCGTTGTGCGCACACAAGGTGCCATCCAGAATATTTCCGATCTTGAACAAATTGTCGTCAAATCAGAAAACGGGAAAGCACTTCGTGTGGTTGATGTTGCTCAGGTGCGCATCGGCAGCTTGACCAGGCTTGGCGCAGTCACCGCTGACGGCAAAGGCGAGGCGGTGCAGGGGCTTGTTCTATCATTGCGCGGTTCAGATGCCAGCGCGATTGTTAAAGCCGTTCGCGCCCGCCTTGAAGTGCAGGGGCTTGTTCTATCATTGCGCGGTTCAGATGCCAGCGCGATTGTCAAAGCCGTTCGCGCCCGCCTTGAAACATTAAGGCCGAGCCTGCCCGAAGGTGTTACGCTCAAAGCATTTTATGACCGGTCTGACCTCATTCAACGGGCTGTTGGAACAGTGCGGTCAGCGCTTATGGAAGCAACGATCCTTGTGGTTGTTTTGCTTTTGGCATTCCTTGGCAATCTTCGCGCAGCACTGGTCGTCGCAGTAACATTACCGATGTCCGCATTGATCACTTTCCTGATGATGCGTTCATTCGGCATGTCAGCCAATCTTATGAGTCTTGGCGGGCTTGCCATCGCAATCGGCCTCATTGTGGATGCCTCTGTAGTTGTTGTCGAGAATACCGTCGAACGTCTCAACCATCATGCCGGATCAGACCGCGTTCCAATCCTGCATCAGGTGTATTTGGCTGCGAAGGAGGTCGCGACCCCGGTCACAGCAGGCATCATCATTATCTGCCTGGTATTCCTGCCGCTTCTTGCGCTGCAGGGACTGGAAGGCAAATTGTTCGCGCCGGTTGCACTGACAATTGTCTTTGCCTTAAGCGGATCGCTTCTCCTTTCATTGACGCTGATACCAGTATTGTCCGCCATTGTTTTGCGTGGCCATGGTCATAAACTCCCCCTTCTGATGCGGGTTATTGATCGCGGTTACAGGCCATTGCTTAAATTTTCTCTCAAGCATCCATTTCCCGTTTATACGGTCGCGGCATTATCCCTCGGGATTATGATTTTTGCTTACACCTCAATTGGCAAGACCTTCATGCCGACCATGGATGAGGGCTCGGTCATCATGCAGACGACGAAATTGCCGTCGATCAATCTTAAACGCAGTATCGATGAAGATGTCCTTATCCAGAAAGCCCTCATGCAGAGCGTTCCAGAAGTAGAGCGGGTTGTTTCGCGCGTAGGCTCGGACGAATTAGGACTTGATCCCATGAGCCCGAATGAGACTGATGCCTTTATTGTACTCAAGCCAAAGAGCGAATGGCGGGTGGCGGATAAGGACTGGATGGTTGGCGAGATGCGTAAGGCGATGGGTAACATCCCCGGCGTCGAGTTTTCCTTTACCCAACCGATTGAGATGCGGACGTCTGAAATGCTTACCGGCGCGCGCGGCGATCTGGTTGTTAAAATATTTGGACCCGACCTCGAAAAACTGGCGGATCTTTCCGGCCAGATCAACGATGTCCTTGCAAAAGTGCCTGGCGCATCTGAAGTGTTCACCGCCTCCAACGATAGTGTCGATTATCTGCAAATTTCAATCGACAGGCTGGCCGCCGGTCGCCTGGGCCTTTCGGTTACGCGGATACAGGATGAACTCCGGGCACTTCTTGATGGCGCTCAAGCCGGTATTGTATCTGAAAAGAACCGTCGCACCGATATTGTTATACGTGGGTCTAGCTCACTAAGACAGGATCCTTACCGGTTCTCTGAAACCCAGCTTGTCGCCGGAGATGGCAGTCTCGTTCGCGTCGGCGATGTCGCGAAATTGCTGCGAACTTCAGGCGCGGTGAAGGTCGACCGTGAAAATGCATCCCGTTTCGCGATTGTACAAGCATATGTGTCTGGTCGTGATCTGGTAGGGTATGTTGAAGACGCACAAAAGGCGGTGACGGATAAAGTTAAAATACCGTCCGGCTACCGTCTGGTTTGGGGCGGCGAATTTGAGAACCAACGCCGCGCGGCCACTCGATTGGGCATTGTCGTCCCCATAGCACTTGGTTTGATATTCCTGGTCTTGTTCGCGACTTTGCGCTCAATACGCCAATCAATTCTTATATTGGCGAATGTACCATTTGCAATGGTTGGCGGCATCGTAGCACTGTGGCTTTCAGGTGCCTATTTGTCCGTGCCCGCATCAGTCGGCTTCATCGCGCTTCTAGGCATAGCCGTGCTGAATGGCCTGGTTCTCGTGAGCCACTTTAATCAACTTCTGGCTGGCGGCATGCATGTAAACGAGGTGGTGTTTGAAGGTGCCATAAGACGACTGCGTCCGGTTTTGATGACCGCAAGCATTGCCGCATTTGGTCTCGTGCCACTGCTTTTTGCCAGCGGACCGGGTTCGGAAATCCAGAAACCTTTGGCAATCGTTGTTATTGGCGGGCTTGTGACCTCCACCGCGCTCACATTGGTTCTGCTACCCATTCTGTTTCGTCGCTTTGGCATTAAAAAAGCGCATGACATCAATACTGAAAAGAGGCTCCAATGGACGGCCAAGTATGCAAATTAACACTTATTTATCCCGCTAGCGCAGAAGATCAGGTCATTGAGGTGCTGCTTGAGCAGGAACCGGCTCTGCCTGGCTTTACCAGTTGGGCAGTCGATGGACACGGCCATGACTTTGCGCATGCCAGTGCCGCTGAACGGGTTCGAGGGCGTGTTAAAAACGGCATGCTGGTGGCGGTGATGCCGCGACCGCGTCTCCTCCCCCTGCTTGACATTGTCAGGGATAAGGTCCCGGTGCCCGGGCTCGCATATTGGGTTGAACCGGTGGATGGCTTCTTTCGTCTGACGGACGGAGCGGAAGACGAAATAGCACAGGGCATCTGAACAATTCAAATCATGCCATAAAAATGAAAAAGAGAAGCGGGATATTTCAATACCGCTCCTCAATCTCATGGATAAAAGTTTTAAAGCCCTCAAGGCTTGGCTATTGAAGCGATTAATCCTCGCGTTCCAATTTGATAACCGCGAGCGTTTCTGGATTAAAAGTGGCCTCAACATCATGACCTTCGGCATTAATTACCTTTGCCTCATAACACCCGTCATCAATTTTGATACGCCGGACCTTCCATCCTTCTGCTTCAAGCTTGGACTGAAGCGCTTCACGAGGTTGCCAGTCTTTCATCGGAACCGTGCATCGCTCACTCGCCATAACGGCACTTGCGCCAAATGTTGCAAGGGCCAGTGCTGAAATAATGATTGTCTTCATGATAGAATTCTCCTGTGTTTTCGTCTGAGGTGTTTGTGCCGGAACAGACTGACAACCACCTGAAAATACGTAACTTTCTTTTTCAGGTTTGCGACAGGAAAGTGTATTATTCTACTTGTCTAGTTAGAGCTCAGAACATAATTCGGGACGGTCAGAATGCGCATTTTGCTGGTTGAAGATGAACCCAATCTAGGTGCTGCAGTGCGCGAGCACATCAATGGTCAGGCCCATGCCGTCGACTGGTTCATGAGGCTTGATGATGCGGAAGCCGCACTTGCCGGGATGAATTATGAACTCATTCTTCTTGATCTGCATTTGCCCGACGGTCGCGGTTGCGATCTCCTGAAACGGCTGCGTGGGCGCGGCGATAAAACACCAGTTATCATCGTGACAGCCCATGATCGGGTGTCGGACCGTATAGAAGGCTTAAACGCCGGGGCCGATGATTATCTCGTAAAACCGTTTGATCTCGATGAGCTGACCGCGCGGATCCAGGCCGTCGCGCGCCGACATGGGGGCAATCCAAATCCGACAGTCAAGATCGACAATGTTGAAATAGATCGCGTTGGGCGACGGGCGACCCTCGACGGCAAATCGGTTGATCTGACGTCGCGTGAATGGGCGCTATTAACTCAATTTCTGCGCCATCCATCGGTCGTCCTGTCAAAAGGTCAATTGGAGGACGCTTTATATGAATTTGGTGCCGAAATCGAAAGCAACGCCGTTGAGGTCTATGTCAGCCGCTTGCGAAAAAAGCTCGGTCGAAATTTCATACACACGGTGCGCGGCATCGGCTATCGGCTGGAGGCCTGAGCGACAATGGATTTAAGGTCCCTGCAAATAGCAATGACGCCAACAAGCCTCATAGGCAGGCTTGTCGTCTGGCTGACCGCCGGTACGGTTCTTATGTGGCTGACTGCTGTTTCACTCGGCATGTTTGTTATTTTGAAAGAATTAAATACCACTCTGGACAGTGCATTGCAGGAAACCGGTCAACGCCTTCTGGCATTGGGGATCCATGAGGTCTTTGAACACGGGCCCCAGAAGAAAACCTACGAAATTGCTCGGGTGGAAGTTGCCAAACATGACGAATATCTCAAATATCAATTGCGAGATGACAGCGGGCAGATCCTTTTGCGTTCACATGATGCGCCAACCGAGCCCTATCCTGCCCCCCTTAAAACCGGCTTTTACGACACCGCCAAATTACGCATATATACCGAAGCCGCCATAAGTAACACGGCATTCATTCAGGTGGCCGAGCCGCATAAATTTCGCCGCGATGCGGTTTTCGATAGCGCGCTTGCCCTACTGGCCCCGCTCCTGCTTCTCATTCCATTAAGTGCGCTGGCCATCATCTGGATTGTCAAGCACTCCATGGCTCCAGTGATTGATCTCAACGAGGCGATCAAATTGCGGGGGAGGGGTAATCTCGACCCTATAGGCGAGGTTGGTTTGCCTGATGAGTTGTTACCAATATCCGAGGCGGTTAATCGTCTGCTTGAGAAATTACGCGCGGCCATCGATGCCGAACGCGCCTTTGCCGCCAATAGTGCACACGAATTGCGAACTCCACTTGCATCTGTTTTAGCTCAGGTGCAGCGATTATCTGCCACCTTGAATGATGACGCCGCCATAGAGCGTGTCAACACCATTGAGGGCGACCTCAAACGTCTCAGAAACATTACAGAAAAGCTTATGCAGCTTTCACGGGCCGAGGCGGGGGTCGCCATGGTTTCAAAAGAGCTTGATCTGCTTCCAGCGCTCAAGCTGGTTGTCGAGGACTTTTGCCGCATGAATGCTGTTGGACAGCGCCTTCAGTTTGATGATCACGGTTTACGAGAGCTACGTGCTCATCTTGATGTCGATGCTTTTGCCATTGTCATGCGTAACCTGATTGAAAACGCAATCATCCATGGGGCCAAAGACGAGCCGATCGACATATTCATCAGCGCCTCCAATAATATACATGTGGTCAACGGCGGACCTGTTATTCCAGCTGACCGAATGACAGGGCTAACCAAGCGGTTTCAGAGGGGGCCAGCGAAAGTGGACGGCTCAGGGCTTGGGCTCGCAATTGTTGATACCATCCTGCGCCAGGCTTATGGAAATCTTGAGTTTCACTCACCCGCCGAGGGTCGCAATGATGGGTTCGAAGCCATCATCACGCTTGCCTAGTGCATGTTCAGCAAAGGTGTAAGCGGTTTGCAACCAGTTGCCGGTACGATCATGCCTGAAAAACAGCTCAAGTGTTGGCAGCGCACCTGGAAGCTCCAGTTTATCTATAGATCAGAGGCGCTTTTGTCCGACGCAGCGAGTGCGTACCAAACATCCCGGACGGGAATATCGCGTTTTTATGAGAGCTCTCAACAGCCCGCTAATGCCCATGAGGCAGAACGCCAACCTGCGGCATCTCGGCAAGGCCGGTTTCACGGGCATGTTCCTCAAAACCTTTATTGCGCCAGAAAAATGCTCCCGGCATCGTCGTTGGAATGACCAGAACATAAAATAATGCGCGACCAATAATTGATGCGGTGAGCACGGAAATTGCGAGGATAATCCCGGTCGCGGTCGAGGCGAGCGGGCCCATGGCCAGAAAGGACAGAATGAGGGCGATGACGAACGCAGTCCCAAGCAAGATATTCCTCAAATAATATGAATAGGCAAATGTTGTCGTTTGCTTGAAATGAGAAACACTCCCCTCGCGCCCCTTGCCTTTAATATCACGCGCATGAGCAATAAGACCCAGTGCCTCAAGCCCAAGACCAAGAGCCACAACCGGTACCAATTGCCGAAGCACGATGAGCCCCGCATCCAATCCCCCGACAATGCAGGTTACAGCAGCGATTAGAAGGGAGCCAAGTGTAAGACCGGCACCGACAAAGCTCGCACCCGTTTGCCAATGGTCCCAGAAGGGCCGTGCGGGAATACGGTATAGCCGATACATGTAATACAGTCCGATAATCACACCAACAACTGCCCCCAGAACGGAGAGCCCAGCCATAAACCGGGTGAAACCATTATTAAAAAGGGAGAAAAAGGCATAGCCACCAAGTCCGGCAAGGAATAGCGAGACACCGGCAATTTCCCGACTTACCGGCGAATGTCGTAAATTGTTAAATCCGCGATAGAAGAATTGTGGCCGGCCGAGGTGGAGATTAAGTCGCACCAATCCAAAAGCAAGGACACCAAGCATTGTGAGCATGAGCGGCCAGAATGCGACCGAACGCACAAGCGACATTTGATTTAGACCAATATATTCTCCCAACACCAACAACATGAAAGCGCCCATAACAGTTTGGGTGCAAAGCGTAAAAATGATGTGCGCATTTTCGTGGGAGGACAGCAGCTTTTTCAAATTCCACTCACGCCTATAGTTGCTTTTCGAGTCATCAATTACCGGAGAATAAGTGCGCCCATTGCCATCACGGTGATATTTTAACGGCATGGTATCGGTGCGTGTAAATTCTCGACCAAGGCTGCGTTTTTGCTCAAACCGAATATTAGGATGTGTGATTTCAGGTGATGGAAAACCAGGGATGCTGATCTCAGCTTGCTCTCGTCCTTCCGGCGTGTTTTCGATAACACCAAAATCAAGCGCATTGCCAAGGCAGGCGGAAACACAGGCGGGTTTTAATCCGACTTCCAACCGGTCCACGCACATATTGCATTTCTCAACAACACCCTGCTCAGGATCAAGCTGCGGTGCATTATAGGGGCAAACCCAGGTGCAATAGCCACACCCAAAACAGATATCAGGATCCTGTAACACAGCGCCATATTCAGCAAATTTCGTATATGCGCGTGTCGGGCAACCTTTAAGACAAACCGGGTCATCGCAATGGTTGCATGCCATGGAGATATTGAGCCGTGTCAGATCCGGATAGCACCCGCTTTCAACATAGCCAACGGCGCGGAACGCCAGATGCGGGGCGAGATCATTTTTCTCCGAGCACGCCGCCTCGCAAGCGTGACAGCCAATGCAATTATCGGCTGTGAAATGAAAACCATGCTGCTTATACCGGTTTGGATTTTCACCAATAGCGAGATCACCATTAATCTTCATGCTATCGCCGCGCGGCTGATCGCATCGCTGCGTCAAATCAATAGCGTCTCCATAGCGGTTGGTATCTTGAGTTTCCGGATCAGACAGAAACGCATAAGCCTGTTCATTATCACGGATCTTAAACATGCGACATTTCCTTAAAAAGTTCTGTTCTCGACATTCATTTGAGCCGCCTCATCCTGATCAATAAGCTCAATCCGAACAGCCGACTGCTTATAGGCAGGCTGGCGGGAATGGGGATCAAGAAGGCCCAGTGTCAACCGATTGACACAATCGAAAAAATGAAAGGGAATAAAAACCATATCGCGCGGCACCCGCTGGGTGAGCTGTGCCAGAACAACCGCATCTCCGCGCTTGGAAACAAGGCGCACATAGGTCATATTTTCCACCCCAAGATCGCGCGCCGCATCCGGGTTCATCTCCATATAGGGAGTTGGCGAAAACTTGTTCGCATTTCCTATCTTGCCGGTTTTGGTGCGCGAGTGAAAATGCTCGACCACACGCCCGGTATTCAACCAAAACGGATATTTATTCTCCGGCCGCTCATTATTCTCATTATATGGCAATCCAAGAAGCTTCGCCCGGCCGTCTGGATGTTGGAACCCGCCCTCAGAGTAAAGCCTTTGATCACCCGTTTCCGCACCCTCCGGGCAGGGCCACTGAATTCCCTTCTGCTCAATGATCTTTTCATGGGTCATGCCGGAAATATCACAAAGACGACCTTTGGAGAGCTCACGCATTTCATCAAAAATGCCCGAAGCCGTTTCAGGGAATTTAATATTCCTCCCTTGTTCCCAGCGCGTTGCAAGTTTTCCAAATATATCCCGGTCAGGTAATGCCTCACCTGGGGCATCAGTAATTTTGCTGATGTAATTCACTCGCCGCTCGGTATTGGTAAATACGCCGTCTTTTTCTGCCCAAAGTGCTGCGGGAAGATAAAGATGCGCATATTGATTGGTCTCAACATCAGCGTAAGCATCCTGCACAACGAGAAATTCAAGTTTCTCCATCGTCTTGCGAATGCGCGCCGTATTTGCCATGGAGGTCATCGGATTTGTTGCGACCAACCACAGGCCTTTGATTTGCCCCGCTTCAATGGCCGGGAAGATATCGGTTTCGGTAAGACCGCGCTTTTCGGGGAAAAAATCTTCATCAATGCCCCAGAAATCTGCAATTTCCTTACGGTGCTCAGGCGTCTCCAATGTCCGGTAACCCGGCAGGCCTGAGCATGACGACCATTCCCGCGTCCCCATGGCATTGCATTGCCCGGTGATCGACAAACCGCCACCACCCTTTTGGCCAACATTGCCGGTAATCAGGTTGAGATTATTAATCGCCGCCACACCGTCCGAGCCGTGGGTCGATTGGTTGATCCCCATGGTCCAGATACTCATGGCGGCACCAGCTTCCGCATAAAGGCGCGCAACCATGCGTATGGTGTCCGCATCAATGCCGCAAATCTTGGCAGCACTTTCCGGATCATAATCATCAATGACTTTATGAAAATCGTTGGTTTTTGAGGTGTGCTGGGAAATATAATCCGCGTCCTCTAAACCTTCATGGAAAATGACATGAGCCATGGCATTGAGAAGCACGAGATCGGTTCCAGGCGTGATGGGCAAATGAATATCGGCCATTTGCGCAAACATCGTAACCCGCGGGTCAACAACAATGACCGGGAATTTACGCTTCTCAAGTGCTTCCTTGAGCCGCCAGTAAATAATCGGATGCTGCTCGGGCAGGTTCGAACCAAATGCCATCAAACATTCGGTGTGCTCAAAATCATCATACGCTCCGGGCGGGCCATCAGAGCCAAATGAACGTTTATATCCCGAAACCGCGGACGCCATGCAAAGAGTTGTGTTGCCATCATAATTATTGGTGCCTATGACACCGCGTGTGAGTTTTCCGAGCGTATAAAACTCTTCCGTCATCATTTGGCCGGTTGAAACAATGGCAAATGCATCGCGACCGTGCGCGGCCTGAATGCGCTTGATCTCATTAGCCATATGATCGAGCGCGCTGTCCCAGCTCGTCTTTTGAAATTCATCAAAGCGGCTTTTGCGCGTTAACGGATGCGTACCACGCCCCATGGAGCCAAAGAGTTCATGCTCAAAAAGCCCCTTGATGCAGGCCTTGCCGCGATTGACATCAGCTCCCGCCGCCCCGCGCGTAGAGACAGGCTTGCCGTCCTTGTTGATGCCGATTTCGAGGCTGCACCCGACCGAGCAATAACCACAAGTGGCATATTTCCAGTCAACCACGCCCTTGTCGGCAATCTTGATAGGATTACGTTTGCCCCGTCCAAATAACATTTTTATGGATCTTTCGTTTTATCTCTCAACAGATAAGCCACGATATAAAAACTGACAGCTTCGTGCGTTCGTTATGCATTCTCAGTCAATTCGATATCGAGAAAAATAATACCACTGTCGATTTTCACCCCATAGGTCGGCACATGACCCTCATCAGGCGCAACCGCCGTGCCGGTATCAAGGTTCAACACCCAGTTATGCAACGGACAGGTAACCCGGCAATCATGGACAATACCTTGCGAAAGCGGACCGCCCTTATGCGGGCATTTATCCTCAAGCGCGAAAACCTGATCATCTTCAGTGCGGAAAAGCGCGATATCCTTATCCGCCATCCGCACAACCCGTGATCCAAGCCGCGGGATATCCTCGACGCGGCCAATTTCAGTCCAGTTTTGTGCTCGTGTCGCCATGATTAAGTAATCTCCCTGATCGGTACGAATTCTGCCTTGAGTGCTGGTTCTTTAGCGCGTTCCGCCCAGGGATCATCCTGAGAGAATTTTTGCGAATAATAAAACCGTTCCGCGAGCTTTTTCCGACCCTCGCTATCTTCAACCAGTTTTTCTTTAATGATACCCAGTCCAACACGTTCAATCCACGGCGCCGTGCGTTCAAGATAGCGTGCGTCCTCACGGTAAAACTGCATAAAAGCGGCCGCGTATTCGAGCACGTCCTCTTCCGTCTCAACCTTTGTAAGGAGATCGGTTACCCGGATAGTGATGCCACCATTGCCGCCAACAAGAAGCTCATACCCACTGTCAACACAGACCACGCCAAAATCCTTGATCGATGCCTCAGCGCAATTTCGCGGACAACCCGATACAGCCATCTTGAATTTATGCGGCGTCCATGAGCCCCAGCTCATCTCCTCAAGCTTGACACCAAGTCCGGTCGAATCCTGCGTGCCAAACCGACACCAACTCTCCCCAACGCAAGTTTTAACAGTGCGCAATGCTTTGCCATATGCGTGACCTGACACAAAACCCGCTTTGTTCAGATCATCCCAAACCTCTGGCAGATCTTCCTTTTTGATACCGAACAAATCAATACGCTGCCCACCCGTGACCTTGACCTCAGGCACCTTGAATTTATCCGCAACATCGGCCAAAGCGCGAAGCTCTCCCGGATTGGTCAACCCGCCCCACATGCGCGGTACAACCGAATAGGTGCCGTCTTTCTGAATATTGCCGTGTGCACGCTCATTGATGAACCGCGACTGCGCGTCATCGATATATTCGCCGGGCCACGCACAGATGAGATAATAATTCAATGCCGGACGGCACGAGGCACAACCATTTTTTTGCTTCCATTCAAGAAAGTGCATGACTTCGGGAATGGATTTGAGTTCCTGCTCAATGATTGTACGGCGCACCCGATCGTGAGGATGTTCGGTGCAAGCACACATCGGTTTCTCCGCAGGTGCTGCAGAATATTCACCACCCAGAACCGTTTGCAGGATTTGTTCAACAAGTCCCGTACACGATCCACATGAGGATGCTGCTTTGGTGTGTTTTTTCACGTCATCAAGAGTGAACAATCCCTTGTCGGAAATCGCATAAACAATGTCGCCCTTGCAGATGCCGTTACAGCCGCAAATTTCGGTATCATCCGACATCGCCGCAACGTCGATACCACCATGCCCCGCATCGCCCAGATTGGACTGCCCGATCATCAAATCCCGGCGGATCTCGGAAACATCCGACTTGTCGCGCATCAGCTTAAAATACCAGGCACCATCGATTGTATCGCCGTAGAGAACCGCGCCCACAACCTTGTCGTCTTTCAGGACAATTTTCTTATAAACGCCGGATTTGGCATCCTGCAGCAGGATCTCTTCTTTCCCTTCACCAATCGAATAGTCACCGGCTGAAAAGAGCTCAATGCCCGTGACCTTCAGCTTGGTCGAGGTGAGCGATCCGCGATATGATGAAAACGCGCGTTTTGCCAAATGATTGGCGCAAACCTTGGCCTGCTCAAAAAGTGGAGCAACCAGGCCGTATGCAACGCCCCGGTGTTGGGCGCATTCGCCAACCGCATAAATCCCCGGTGCATAGGTGAGCATTGTGTCATCAACGACTATGCCACGTTCACAGTGAATACCGGCCTTTTTCGCAAGCTCAATTGATGGCTTGATGCCAACCGCCATGACAACAATATCAGCGTCAATTTTTGTGCCGTCCTCAAGCGTTACACCGGTAACCACATCGTCACCTGTAATCTCGCGCGTCTGCGCTTCCATGTAAAATTTCATACCGCGCTCAATCAGCGAGCCTTTCAGCATGGCGCCAGACGTCTCGTCCATCTGACGTTCCATCAGCGTATCCATGAGATGAATAACCGAAACATCCATGCCGTTTTTCATCAAGCCATTGGCGGCTTCAAGTCCGAGCAGTCCGCCACCAATGACGACTGCATTTTTTCCGGTTTTAGCAGCTGCCAACATCAAATTGACGTCGTAAATGTCACGAAAACTGATGACACCATCAAGATCCTTGCCCGGCAGGGGCAGGATGAAGGGGTCCGAACCCGTTGCAATCAGGAGGACATCAAATGGTGTTTCCGATCCATCATCGGCGATCACAACATTACGGTCGCGCCGGATTTCGGTGATGGTCACGCCCTTGTTTAAGGTAATTCCATTTTCCGCGTACCAGTCGAGCTTGTTCAGCATGATCTCGTCGATGGTTTTCTCACCGGCAAGAACGGGAGAAAGCAGAATACGGTTATAATTGCCGTAAGGCTCGGATCCAAAGACCGTGATGTCGTAGAGATCGGGGGCCTGATCGAGCAGGTCTTCGATGGTGCGCATGCCAGCCATACCATTGCCGATGACGACCAGCTTTTCTCGTTTGGCAAATTCATTCATCACATTCATATGACGTCCTAATCCAGTTTTTCAGCTGCTTAGTCTTCGAAGAACTTCAGGGAAACATTATTGCAGCGCAATATTTGCTCATATTAATATATGCGGTTACACGCAACACCCGTGCCAAGGTTAACACGGCCCTTGATTCCCTGATTCCACTGCATTTTAGCGATGGCTTAATTTTAGGCAAGTTAAATTAGTGCGTAAATATTAGGCGATCCGGTTAAATAGTAAGCACCAATTGTGCGGCGCACAATAAAACATCGTTCATTCGCTGTTTTGGCTAGAATATAGGCAAATTCCGCTTTCTATCTCATGTTTAAAAGCAGAGATATTCTATATTATCGTTGAATATCAATAGGGTAGATGGGTGTTAGCTTACTTGGCACAGCTGTTGCGCTTGTTGGCAAGTGTAATGCACTCGCACTCGATCGGGTAAGACAATGAAGGGGATAATATAGTCATGGCAAATACCAGTTCTGGAAACCTCAACCTATTAAAGTTCGAACCGAAAATAAAAATCCTCCACTACACGTGGCTGGCTTTTTTCATCAGCTTTTATGTCTGGTTCAATCACGCACCGCTTCTGGCATCAATCCGCGAAACCATGGGGCTTACTCCCGAGCAGGTCAAAACACTGCTCATTCTGAACGTCGCCCTCACCATACCAGCCCGCATAATTATCGGCATGCTGGTCGATAAGCTCGGGCCAAAAATCACCTATTCAACGCTCCTTGCAATTGGCGGTGTGTTATGCCTTGCCTTTGCAACCGCGCAGGACTTTGAAACGCTGGCGTTCACACGGTTTCTGCTTGGCTTCGTCGGTGCCGGTTTTGTCATCGGTATTCGCATGATCGGCGAGTGGTTCCCGGCAAAGCAAGTTGGACTGGCTGAAGGCATTTATGGCGGCTGGGGGAATTTTGGCTCCGCCGCCGCCGCCCTATCGCTGCCAATGATTGCAATGTGGTTTGGTGGAGATGATGGCTGGCGCTATGCCACGGGCCTCACTGGTATAATCGCCATGGCCTATGCAGTGATTTACTATTTTTCGGTGTCCAATACGCCAAAGGGCTCCACCTATTTCAAGCCCAAGAAAATTGGCGCCATGGAAGTTACCAGCAAGTCCGACTTTATTCTCTACAGCATTATGCAAGCACCTCTATTTCTGACCCTTGGACTGCTCAACTGGAAGCTCGGCCCCGCCAATCTGCATATGTTGTCGGCACCAATCAGCGTGGCGATTTATCTCGGACTGGCACTAATTTATTCCTATCAGCTTTATGTGTCCTACAGCATTAACAAGGAGGTATTCTCAAGAGAGGTGCCTGAGATGCATCGCTATAATTTTAAACAGGTGGCGGTTCTTGATCTTGCTTATCTCGTCACCTTCGGCTCAGAACTTGCCGTGGTATCCATGTTGCCACTGTTCTTCATGGACACCTTCGGCTTGAGTATTGTTCAGGCTGGCATGCTGGCATCGGGTTTTGCTTTCATGAACCTGGTCGCGCGACCCAGTGGTGGCCTTATCAGCGACAGGTTTGGCCGACGCCCGACCATGCTTATTTTTCTGACAGGATTGGCAATTGGCTATTATGCTATGTCGCAGATCAGTTCCGATACATGGCTCCCCCTAGCGGTGATCATGACAATGGGCTGCTCGTTTTTTGTGCAAGCCGGTGAGGGCGCTGTCTTCGCCATGGTGCCAATCATTAAGCGGCGCATGACCGGACAGATTGCCGGTATGGTCGGAGCATACGGCAATGTCGGCGCGGTGCTGTTCCTGACAACCTTGTCTTTTGTCACACCGCAAATCTTTTTCCTGACAATCTCGGGCGCCGCCATATTTACCATCGCCGTCATATTTTTCTTTCTCGATGAACCAAAAGGTCAGATGGCTGAAGTATTACCCGATGGCACTGTACAATTGATCGATGTCGAATAGACTGGCATACCGAACACCTAACCGACGGCAATGCCAGATATCGCGAGAGTAAATGTCAACCGGACCTGAAATAAAGATCGGGCAATTTTCGAGTGCCGGCATAAAAGAGCGGAATGACGACAGCTACGGCGTCGTCATTCCCGACCCGCCCTTGCTCGAAACCAAGGGCATTGCCATGGCCATCGCAGACGGCATGAGCACCTCGAACGCCGCCAAGGAAGCGTCCGAAAGCTGCATCAAAAGCTTCCTTGAAGATTACTACTGCACGCACGAATCCTGGGCCGTTAAAAAATCGGTCGGCAGTGTGTTAGGCGCCATCAATCAATGGCTCTACCGCCAGGGTCAGGTGCAATATCTCTCGGACCGCGGCATGGTCTCAACCTTTTCAGGCGCAGTGCTCAAATCAGGCACCCTGCATATCTTCCACGCCGGTGACAGCCGCATCTGCCTCATGCGGAACGGTGATCTTGAACCGCTGACAAAAGATCATCAAGTGCGCATATCGCGCGAAGAATCATATCTCGCCCGCGCCTTTGGAATCGAACCAGATCTCGACGTTGACTACCGCGCCGTCACCATATCCGATGACGATATTCTTTTATTTACGACAGACGGCGTCCATGAATATATATCCTCAACTGAAACACGCAAAATAATCGATGCCCAAGGCGACAATCTCGACCAGGCGGCAAGCGACATCTGCGAGCAGGCACTTAAAAATGGAAGCCTCGATAACGTCACATGTCAGATAGTCCGCATAGACCGGATCGGTGCCGATGATAAAGACAGTTATTTCAAGCGGCTCACCGCACTCCCCTTCCCCCCCGACCTCTCACCCGGCATGGTATTTGAAGGCTACCGGATTGAAAGCGAACTGCACGCCAGCAAACGTAGTCAGGTATATCTCGCATTTGATCCCCAGACATCATCAAGGATTGTCATCAAGACACCTTCCGTAAATTATGAGGATGATCCGACATATATCGATATGTTCACCCGCGAGGAATGGATCGGGCGACGCATTAGCAATCCGAACGTGGTGAGGATTATCGAACCAAAGTCAAAGCGCCACTTCCTTTATTACATGACCGAATATGTCGAGGGCCAGACATTGCGCGAATGGATGGACGCCAACTCCGAACCAGGCCTCGTCGCTATCCGTGAAATAGTTGACCAAATTGCCTCAGGCCTCCGCGCCTTCCACCGGCGCGACATGATCCATCAGGACTTAAAGCCTGATAACATAATCATCGACCTCAATGGCACCGTTAAAATCATTGATTTTGGCTCGACCCGCGTTGCCGGGCTGGCAGAGATTTCCTCCCCCATTAATCGTCCAGATCTTGTTGGCACTATTGATTACACCGCACCCGAATATCATCGCGGGGCCAAGGCGACTAAGCTCTCTGATATGTATTCCCTGGGCGCCATCGCATATGAGATGCATACTGGCAAACTGCCTTACGGAGTAGGGTTCTCAAAAAAGAGCGACCTTGAAAAATTAAAATACCGCCCCGCGACAGACCATCGGCCAAATCTTCCCATCTGGGTTTCAGGCGCACTTGGAAAGGCGGTCGAGAAAAACCCGGAGAAACGCTATGATGTGCTCTCTGCTTTTCTCGCTGATTTAACCCGCGCCAATCCAGAATTCGAGACAATGGACTTCCTCCCCATATTGGAAAGTGACCCGGCGAGATTCTGGCGATGGGTTGCAATCGGATCCGGCATTATCAATCTGATTTTGCTTTTCTCCTTGGTCGCCTGAACACCCAATAAATGTCAACAATCAGCTTCGTTCAAACTTCTCCACATGGCCCAGCACCGGCCAATTGAGTTCAGATTAAAGCGGGTCAATTGCACGGCATAAGCAGACGCGGGCTCCCCGCCCTTCCCCTCAACCCTCAAGCCACATCTTCATCGCTTCATTAACGGCACCCGGGCGTTCAAGAGTTGAGATATGGCCGCAATCCGGAATGATATTGAGAATTGCATGTGGTATGAGCTCCGCCATCTCCTCGGACAGTTTGGGCGGCGTCACCGCATCTGCCTCACCAACAATAATGAGCGTCGGGCAGGCGTAGCCTGGCAGCGCGTCACGATGATCCCGGCGGTCTATGATCGCATTTTGCTGCCTGACAAAATTCTCAACGCTGGTTTGTTCCATCATTTGGCGAACGTCGTCCACCAGTTTGCTATCCCCCAATCGGCCGGGATCCAGACAGACCGGCACGACGACATCGAGAACGGGCTTCATCCCGTCTTTGAGCGCCAACGCATTAAAAAGCCGGTGTTGATCTTTCTGTTCCTCAAGCGGCGACCGCGCTCCCGTATTAAGAAGGGCGAGTTTCTCCACCCGTTCAGGGGCGCGAGCCATTATCTCAAAAGCGATAAACCCACCCATTGAGAGCCCGGCAAGCGCAAAACTGTCCGGTGCGCTTTCAAGAACGCTCTCGGCAATCTCTGCCATCGTCTCATATCCGCAATGATCGGCAATCGTGATGTCAATTTGCGAGCCCAAAGCTTCGGCCTGCGGCGCATAAAGAGCCTCGTTACAAAGCATTCCAGGGATCAGAATTAGATTATTACTCATGGCTATTTTATCCAGTTTTTCATAACCAAACACATAACAGGTGATTGGATTTCACTAAAGCACCCTTTTTTGATGTGTGACCTAAATACAAAATGCACGCATATAACGTGAAAATCACCTTGTGAAGCCTATCATAACCGGTCTATACAAGGCGCATATCGCTCAAACATCTTTTTACAAGTGTTTGATTAAGCGCGTTGTTTATGCCGGGTCGCATTTGACTATTGGCAAATTCACAAGTTTTCCATCAACAAAGTACTCAGAAGAAAAGGACATCTGGTCCGTTAATGTCATTTACCGATTTAGGTTTAAGCCCCAAGGTTTTAAGCGCCATTGAGGCTGCGGGTTACACTGAAGCAACTCCCATTCAGGCGGAGGCAATTCCGGTCGCCATTACCGGTCGCGATGTTTTAGGTATCGCGCAAACGGGAACGGGGAAGACCGCATCATTCGTGCTTCCCATTCTCACCCGTCTTGAGAAAGGGCGCGCGCGGGCGCGTATGCCGCGCAGCCTTATTCTGGCACCCACCCGCGAGCTTGCAGCACAGGTAGCTGAGAGCTTTGAGAAATACGGCACCAACCACAAATTGACCCTCGCTCTTCTTATTGGCGGTGTGTCATTTGCTGACCAAACGCGCAAACTCGACCGCGGCGTCGATGTGTTGATTGCGACACCTGGACGCCTGCTCGACCATTTCCAGCGCGGCAAGGTGCTGCTAACCGGCGTCGAGATCCTTGTGATTGATGAAGCCGACCGGATGCTCGATATGGGTTTCATTCCCGATATCGAAAAAATCTGTAAATTGCTCTCACCGCGCCGGCAAACTTTATTCTTCTCGGCAACCATGCCGAATGAGATCAAGCGCCTGGTCGCGAGCTTTCTCAAAGACCCTGTGCGGGTTGAAGTCGCTCGCCAGGCAAGTGTCGCAAGCACCATTGAACAGAAATTCATGAAGGTCCCATCCGACCCGCGTCTCAAGCGACAGGCGTTTCGTGAACTGCTGAAAACACAAGACGTTCAAAACGCGATTATATTCTGTAACCGGAAACGCGACGTCGCTGTACTCAACAAGTCTTTGCAAAAACATGGTTTTAATTCCGGCGAGCTCCATGGCGACATGGAACAGCGCGCCCGCATGGCAACCCTTGATAACTTCCGCAACAACAAGATCACATATCTCGTCGCCAGTGACGTGGCGGCGCGCGGGCTCGATGTGCCTGAAGTCAGCCATGTATTTAATTTCGACATTCCTTACCAGGCTGAAGATTATGTTCACCGGATCGGGCGGACGGGTCGCGCGGGTCGGGAAGGTTATGCAGCCACGTTGGTCACGCCTGCAGACAGCAAAGCGCTGCGGGCCATTGAATCGATGGCACAGATGAAGTCAAGCTGGATTGGCGAAGAGGTCGGTGGCAATGCCGCGCCGGCAAGCTCTGGCTCCGGCGCAAGCGGCTCGAGCAGCTCTAGAGGACGCGCCGCGGGCGCTTCAAGGGGTGAAGGTGCAGGTGGACGGGGCAGAGGTGGGCGCGGACGAAAGCCAGCTGACCGCAATAACCGTCGCTCCAATGACGGTAAACCAGCGTCTGGCGTGAACCAGAAAGCTGAAACTCAAGCAGATACGCAACCGCCTCGCTCCAATGACGGTAAACCAGCGTCTGGCGTGAACCAAAAAGCTGAAACTCAAGCAGATACGCAACCGCCTGTGCAAACAGTTGATGCAAAAGAAAATATTGCTAAAAGATCTGACGCCAAACCCGATGCAAAACCATCTGGCGCAAAACGCACAGATAAAAACGAGCGCAAGTCAGAGAGCAAACCGCGCAATGAACGCTCGAACCAAAAGGGCAGTGGCAATAAAAAATCCGCACCCGTGACAGGTCTTGGCGATCATGTGCCTGACTTCATGAAACGGCGGTGAGTGCGGGATCGATCTCGGTTAAGCGGTAGCGCCTCGGCAAAGTCCAGGGATATTTACTCGCCCACTCAGCCAACGCGTTTGAGGAATGCCAATACGCCCTCTTTATAGCTCGTGTCACCGACCGCCTTCATGTGGTCGCGGTCCTTGATCTCCAGCGCCTCGGCCCCCGGGATAATCTCGGCCAGTTTGGTGGCTGATCCGCCAATCACGTCCAGCGTTCCCACTGCGACCAGCACCGGTGCCTTGATCGATTTAAGGTCATCAATGGCGATGATTTCACTGGCCGCCCGGTAGCAGGTGGCAAGCGCTTTGAGATCACTTCCTGTGCTTTCGGCAAAGGCGCGGAACGTGCGCGCGGTGCGGTTAACCACGTCATCGATTGAGCCCTTCTCAAGTGCTTTGGCAATGGGATGGCGTCCGGCGATGGCGCGGGCCATGTTGATGCCGTAGCCGCCAAAGATTGCGCTTCGCACAAATGAGCGGTGGTTTTTAAGCAGAAATGCCGTGATCCGCGCGCCCATGGAATAGCCCATAATGTGCGCGCTTTGAATGTTTAGGTGTTCAAGGAGGCGTCGCGCATCCTCTGCCATGAGCGGTGCGCCATAATATTTTTCGTCATAAAGCTTTTCGCTCTCACCGTGTCCGCGATTATCAAGGGCAATGACGCGGTATCCGGCACGGGTCAGGGTGCGCACCCAGCCAGTATCCACCCAATTGACCTGCACATTGGACGCGAATCCATGGATGAGAAGTATCGGATCTCCCTCCCCTTCATCAATATAGGCAATGTCAATTCCGCTTGATGAGAAATGTTGCATAGACCTCTAAATCCTCAGTATTATTAAAATATCGATCCTCGCCTAGCCTGTGGCTAGGAACCTTTCGTCCAATAGCGGTTTCCCGTATCATCGGGGTATGCTAATGGCAATCTTAATGGATAAACCATGCAACTTACCACCAAGAGGAACGGCTAATGGCTGATCATATTGTCCCTCACTTTTGTAATGATATAGGTACCGAAAAAATATACATCGGTGTGCGCGAATTTCAGTGCATGGGGGCCCGCCCGCCCTATGACCATCCTCATATTTTCATTGATATGGGATCGGAAACCCAGGCCATCTGCCCCTATTGCTCAACGCTTTACATTTATGACGACAAGCTGGGTGCAAAAGATACCGATCCGCCAACGTGCTATTATGATCACAAAGACGACGAAGCAGCCTGAGCACTGGACAGCTGATCGCTTGATTTAGCGCGGTTTGATCTCGAGCAATTCGTCGCATGGATAGTCATAGTATGATTAGCGGGGTATGATTAGCGGATGATTTGCGATGCGCACCAAACATAATTGAATATGCGAGAAAATATGGCTCATCAATCACCAGTTCTCATTGCCGGGGGGGGCATTGGCGGACTAACACTGGCGCTTGCCCTCAGCCGGCATGGGATAAAGTCCCATATTCTCGAGGCCAGGGAGGTCTTCTCGGAAGTTGGTGCAGGCATCCAGCTTGGACCAAATGCTGGGCGCATATTATCCCGCCTTGGCTTGATGGACGACATTTCTGCCCGCGCCTCGGCACCGAAGGAAATTCGCATCAGAAGTGCCCAAACCGGTGGCGATCTCGCCACGCTTCCCCTTATTCCCTATATGGAAGAACGTTTTTTTGCGCCCTATCTGACCATGCGCCGGGTTGATCTGCAAAGCGTGCTTCTCGAACATGTTCTAGGCAACAATGACATAACCGTAACCACTGGTTTCAAGCTTGAAAAAACCCGGTCCAGCATGGGCGAGATTACGGCCATTAGTGAAAAGGGCGATGAAATCTCCGGCACCGCACTTGTTGGTTCTGACGGCATCTGGTCGGTGACACGGGAGATTGTTGCGCCCGGTCATCCCTTGAGTTTTTCTGGCAAAACGGCGTGGCGGACACTCATCCCCAATACCAATTTGCCAAAGGGAATTGACCCAGACAAAATAGGCTTATGGCTTGGGGACAATGCGCACCTCGTGCACTACCCGGTGGGGGGTGGCAGCGAAGAGATCAATATAGTCGCTGTCATTGATGATCAAACCGAAGATCGACACTGGAGCCAGGCGGCTGAAAAGGCCGAGATCGAGGCGCATTACGTTAACTGGGCGTCTGCTGCAAAGAACTTGCTCGAATGTGCTACCGAATGGCGCAAATGGTCGCTCTACCACACCAAACCTCTCGCCAAGTGGCATAAGGATCGGATATGCCTACTTGGTGACGCCGCCCATCCGGTGCTCCCGTTTCTGGCGCAGGGTGGCGTTTTAGCCATAGAAGACGCCTATATTTTGGCCGATTGCATCAATGAAAATGACGACGATATTGAAATAGCATTTTCTATATATGAGGCCCAGCGCGCGCCACGATCATCGATGGTGCAATCACAATCGAAAAAAAATGGTGCCATTTATCACATGAAAACGCCGATGAGTGTGGCCCGTGATCTGGTGCTCAAAAACACGTCCGCGACAAACCTCATCGGTCGCTATGACTGGCTTTACGGCTATGATGTAAAAAACTCAGGGTTGTAATCCAACCGGGTCGGCTGGTTGTGCCATGCCCTGCGCTCCGGAATGGGGTGCGGGTTCTACGGGAGATTGTCCGGCATCGGCCGGCGGCATGGCGCTGATCGGTGGTGCATCTAGAATAACGACACTTTCGATGGGCACACCCGTCGGGATTGGAGCAATTGTGGTGGCGTTACCTGGATAGCCACGCCCGGAGAATTTTAATGCCACCGTTTGCACAGGCATCCCGGCTCCGCCCGTATCGACAATCAGGTCACGCCATCCCTGGCTTTCAGATGATCCAATGCGAAGAGGTAATTTTACACGCCTTACGGTTGCTACTGGACGGTAGCCGAATTGACCGTTGCGGAATATCGCCAGGGTGCATCCGGTTTTAGCGCACCACGCCTCACCTGTGAGGTAGACAAGTGCTTCCGCCTGACCATCGCCATTAAGGTCCACACCGACCTTTTTATAAGGGCCTGGTTCGGCGCGCTTATTTATGCGGTAACGCTCAACGGCCTTGGCAACTGCGCCGCCATTAAGGGCTACTTTCTGGACCGCGAAATTCTGCCTGCCGAAGGATTTAACCAAACTTACAGGAGCTGGACCGCCCTGACTTAAGCCTGATGTCGACGTCTGCATTCCGCCGTTTGAGCCATTGCCGCACGCAACCAGAAAACTGCCCAAGCTCAGAGCCAGGGCAATGTTTTTCACGGGCAAGCGCCCTGCATATGCGGCGAATCGATCCATATCAGTTTCATACTAGCTTAAATATTGGCCCAATTGGGACCAAATTGACCTTCGCGGCACCTTAAGAGCGTGATCACGCATATGCCTACAGTGAGACGCATGTAGGCCCATACACGTGCCATCTATCAGCGCTGCCGTGCAGCAATTTAGAGCAACTTTCAATATTATTTAAGATTCTGGTGGTTAAATAGCCGGGAAATTCAGACATGTGGTCAAAATGATAGTGGCGCACACTGTCGATGAGCCAACTACCGAATGCAATCAAGATAACACAATCACCGCAACAGAAATCTAGATTACCAGATCATGTAAGGTCCAAAATACTGGAAAGTCAGCAAGCCATGCAATCCACGTCGAGCCAATCTGCACAACAACCGACGCAGAATACTCCTGCAGCAACCAAATCGGCGCCTGCCAGCAGTTCCCCTGCTCCGGCCGCTCAACCAAAGTTGACACTAAAATCAATCGCTGCATTACTTTGCAAACTGGATGAACAGCGCATTTTATATGTCTTGAAAAAAATGCCGCCCCATCTTTTGGCGCGTGCCCTGGACCAATTGCTCCAAAACGGGTCTATCCCTGTTGGGGGAACGGAATCCGAGGGAGAAGGTGATGGCGCTGGATCGCAACCGGACCTCCTTGAAAAAAGAGATGCGGAACGGACCGAAACCGACCACATTGGTAAAATAATTTACAACAATCTGATGAGCGTGACCGATTGTACAATAACAAATCTATCCGCCACAGGGTGCCTGATTACAATCGGCTCAACACTCGGCGTACCAGAATGCTTCACACTGCAAATTGGTAATGGCGGTACCAAGCGCGAATGCAAAATCATTTGGCGGAAGCATTACGAGATGGGCGTTAAATTTCTCACGTGACGGGCTCATGGCTTGTTCATTGTCTTTGCAAGCTGATCGATTTTGATCTGTGCGGTCTCCAATCCCCCTGCGAACGCTTCACGATATAGCTTCATGGCTTTTTTGCTATCGGCGGGCTCATTAGCGTTGGCAATGCGCTTCAGATAATTGGGATCATATGACCGCCCAAGGGCTAATGCTGCCTCGGGTGCGTGTCCCTTATATGCCCGCTCATAAAATCCGCGCGCCTTGGCTATGTCGCCTCGGCGCATGTGTTGATTACCCTCACGGACAATTGCCCGGTGGGCGTCCGTGATGGAATACTTCCTCGCACCCACGTTCATTGCGCGGGTCTTTTTGCCAATCCGGGCTCCTCCTTCGGGTTCCACCATCGCGGAGGCCGGACCGGAGCGCTTTGCGCGGGCAGGCGGCGTGAAAAGAGCCAGACGCGATGCCTGTTGCACGGCAGCATTTACCGCACCACCGCCTGTATTTTCATGCGATACAAAATCCTCAGGCAAAACACCCATCGCCTCATCATCGGCCTCGATTATAGCTGCGCCGCCTTTTACACCATTATTCGTCTGCGACCGCGCAGCTTTAACAGTCTCTGTCTGACTATCCATCAGGCGAGGCATTGGAATAGCTGCCATGCCTGCTTTTGCCGCGATAATTCCATGAACGGGTGCTGTGGCGAGGTGACCCGTTTTTTCAGGATAGATTGAAAAACTCGAAAAATGTCCTGTTTCCGTATTGCCGTCCTTCTCCAGAAGGCGCACACCGATGGTGATCGTCTTGGCTGGCGGATGATTGAGCGATAGTTTCAGTCCAAAGAGCTTTGTCGCAGGGACAATCCACGCGCCGTCACCGGTTGGAAATCCGCTTCCCAGACGGGCATCATCTGGTAATCCGGTAAGTTTCACCAGAAGCCCGCTTGTCCCATCAGCGCCTCCAATTTTGATATTCAGGGGTAAAGCCTTGCCCGCTTGCCACACCACATTATCGACTTTGAGCGCCAGTTTGGACCGGTCTATGGAGGAGGTTCCGCTACCCTGCGGAGCGACGTTTGATAATGCATTATCGTTCTGAGGCAAAGTATAGATATAGCCCCAGATAGCGATGAATGCGATCGACAGGCCACCAAGAAAGCCAGCAATAATCATGGAGCGGTTACTGCCTGGATTTGGCTCGGCCCGATTGAGGTGAGTTGAGAGCGGGGGCGGATCATTGTCGAGATCCAAACGCACAATCGATTGCCCTTTGGGGGAACCATTTTCCAGCATAAGCGCGTTTGAGCCGAGGGATGGAGACGTCTGTTGATCAACACCAGATCTTAAGTCAGCCTTGAGGTTGGCCAGGGTTATATCCAGTTGGGTGCGCGAAGAACGCATTTCCTTGTCGATACCAATGTGGGGGGACAGCGGCTCCATGCCGTATTCCATACTGTCCATACTGTCTGCAGGAGGTGTTTTCTGGATATCATCTGTCGCGGTGAAAGGGACAGGAGCAGGATGGGAAGAGGAAGAGGCGGGGTGCGTCGTCGTACTTGCGCGCGACTGGTTGCCGTTGGGGCGTTTGGCCAAATCTTCAAGCCCTGACATCAGGGTGAACGAGGCTGTCGCCCGCCCCTCCCCTGCTGCCGCGCGCTCAATGCCTTGCGGATCATTGCTTTGCGGATCAGTGCAAATCTTCAAGCCCTGACATCAGGGTGAACGAGGCTGTCGCCCGCCCCTCCCCTGCTGCCGCGCGCTCAATGCCTTGCGGATCATTGCTTTGCGGATCAGTGCTTTGCGGATCAGTGCTATCGAGGGACAGATTTTTGAGATTATCAGCGATATCCGCCACAGAAGGAGCCGCCTTTAGATTGCCCTCTATGGCGTCCCATTTCATGGCCTCTGAACTTGTTGGACGCTTTGGTGCTCTTTGCACTTCTGGTGTTTTTGGCCCTGATGATTTTGGACCCAAACCCGCATTTTTCGCACCATGAGGCTCCTCACTGCTACGTGCAAAATTCGCGAAATCCAGCGCCTCGGTTATTTCAAATGTACGCGGAATTGCATCGCTATTTAAGCTGGCCTTTTTCATCTCTCCGGTTGCTTTGGCGTCTCGGACGGTCTGCGCACCTTGATCATTTGCCGGCCTGCCTGCACCAGCTTTCCCTGGCGACTTGCCTCCCCGTACATCAACAAGGGCAAGTCTGTGTTCAAGACGGCGTTCGAGATCCGTCATTGGGGTTTCATCAGGCGCGGGCCTTGTTGAAGTTGGTCGCTTCTCTTCGCCCCCCTGTTTTGAGGAACAGGAAGCCGGGGATAAGTTGACGCCCCCGCTCGCTCGCTCATCATTACACTGATTATCCGACTTGCCGTTGTTGTACTCTGAACGTGCCATTTGATACTCCTGAACAATACTCAAATATCCGCACGTCCCGTATCATGTTATCGCAACTGATATGCATCCGTGCCTCCCGGGTATTTTAAAAAATGCGAGTTATTCTGACTGGTTTTTCATCCAGCCTACAAACTGTTTGAACAGACTTTCCTGCTCATGCTGGGACAGTTTTTTCTTAGCCGGGTTGCGGTCATTTTTATGGGCTAGAAACTGCTGGAATGACGCTTTTACATTCTGTGGGGTTTGTTTTGACGCCACCAGATCAGGTCTGTTTTTTGCTAGCCAATTTTGCGCGGCAACAAAACGGGTCCAGCCCGGCACATCGTCGCCCATATCAACCTCACGCCATTTTGCATGGCGACCTTTTTTCTTGAACTGATCAAAATTTTTGAAAAACACTTCAACAAACCGGGACACTTTTTCAAACCGGTCAGTCTGGGGCTTCCAGTTATAGACCGCCAAAACAGCACTCACGGATATGGTACTCACCGTCTCATTGCGAGCAACCAGATCTGGGTAATCATCGAACGACATGACGGACGGCAAATAGCCGGTTTTAAGCGGGCCTGCGAATTTCACATCCAGAAAATGCACCCGGTCAGTATATTTGATTGTGCTGAATATGGGGGACGGTTTACCTGAGACGATTACGGTCGCATCAATCTCGCCATTTTTGAGTTTTTCCAACGCTGTCGCCTGATCAAAATGAACCGGCTTCACGGCAACATTATGCGCGTCAAATACCAGGGAGGCGGTGACATTGCTGCCACTTCCCTTCGCTCCAAAATTCACGCGCTTACCCGCCAGGTCGCTCAAGCACAGATAGTTCATTCTGGAGAGAACGTGCACTTCTTCATTGTGTAGTTTGGTAATGAAGTGAAGGCGATGATCAAGATTGCTTCCACCATTTTTCTTTTTGAAGTGGTTTAGAATATCAGACCGAACGATGCCTAGATCAGTGCCACGGAGATATAGAATATCGCGGATGGTCTGGACCGGACCACGGCCAACCATAGGAACAATTCGAACGAAGCCCGGTTGATCAAGTATGGCCGCCATGTCGCCGGTCATTGCCAGAGACGTCGAATTAATCTCGCCGGAAATTATTCCGACGACGCCGGAGTTCACGGATCCCGGCGCTCTTATTCCTGGTGCCGGTCGGTTTCCCTGAGCGTTGACAGAATTGATAGAAAATAGTGCAGATAAAATAAGTGGAGCAAGAACCGCGCGTGCGGCCATGCATCGAATTCCCCTTACCATAAGACATACTCCTCATATGACGCGTCTAATTGGTAAAATCGCCTGTCACAGGGTTTTTGATCCCTGAAACGGCAACTCAGATTTTCAATGTCACAGCCCGAAATTAAAAATTTCGATTAAAGGCGAGTTCTCTCCTTATAAAAACAATTCAATATGTCAGACGATACTTTATCCATTGTGGCCCACCATCAAATGAAATTTGCCACGACGCATGAAGCGCCGGTTAGCGGCAGTAATAATTGACGTTCCCGTTATGAGCCTGCAACTGGAAAAAAGTGCGATCAGTATGCGCACATATTTTCAGTGTCATCCGTCCCAAATTATTTTGTAAGACCAAATTATTGCCAAATCATGACCAGAGCACTTTTAACGCAGCTAGTCGCGTCCAGAAATGCGATCAATCAGACGTTTTCGCCTGGGCGCAGTGCCTTTCGGCGCATCTGCAGTCTTGGATGATTGCGGTGATGTACTGGCAGCGGGAGATTCGCCCTGCCCGCTTTTTGTCTGGCTTTTCTTAACCGCAGCCTCGGCATCATTTTTTACTGTTTTGGCCGAAGCGACCGGTTTCATCTGTGCCTTGGCACGTCGCATCTGGGCTTCTGATGCCAGACGGCTATCATGGCGGCTACCAACGCCATGCCCGTTGCCGTGAGCGCTTGCGCCGGCACGCACCTCATATGGCTGGGACAATGGTCCAACGCCGATCTGGCGCATCTCTTTCATATAGGAGGCTGCCTGTCGGGCGGCGCGCTCGTTTGATGAGGCAAGCTCCGCCCTGAGACGGGCAATTGTTTCTGCCTGGCGTTCGGTCCGCTTTTCCAGGGCACCAATTTTTGCATTGAGGACACGCTTGGTAAGCCTTACGACCGGCTTGTTGCTGTCCTCTGAGGCACTGCTCATCGCCTTCAGCTCTGATGTCAGGCTTTCGATTTCATCAGATTGCGTGGTTGTCTGGGCGCGCAATTTTTTTACTTCATTCTGCAACAGCTGCGCATCAACCTGATTTCCATTTGTACCCGCTGGCTCCTGTCCGGCGAGAACCCCCATCCGCTTGTCTTCATGGCTCTGTAATTTCAGTTTAAGTGTCTCAACTTCATCAGCCAGAATCTTGTTGCGCCTATTAAGGATCTGAGTGTCGCTCAGGTCTTTATCATCTGTTTTGGGCCGGCTTGACACAGTATCTGTGGAGCGGAAGCGTACAAGTTCAGTTTGCAACCGCTCTATCAGGGATGTCTGGTCGCGGTTGCGCGACCTCAGGGCCTCCATCTCAGAGCGGAGCGCCAGTTCCGCTCCAAATCCGGGATCGCGAACACGGCCGCGGTCACGGGTCTGTTGCAGGGTCAGGGCTGATTGCAGACGTTCAATCTCGTAATGCTGCTGATCATGAAAGGCCTTTGCATCGGATAGTATTTCGTCATGGCGTTGTGCGGATTTGACGAATTGTATCATCTCGCGGTCACGGGCGGACAGGAGCCTTTTAGATTCGAGAAGCCTGGATTCTATTTGGGGAAGACGGAAATTGATCGTTTGTTCCATCACCCTACGCGCATTTTTCGTCTCGGTCAGGTCATCTTTGTATTTGCGAACATTCTGCTCAAGCTCATAAATACGCGCATCACGTCTGTTTAGCTCGATAAGCTGGCGCGCTTCATTTAGTTTTGAGTGCTCGGCACGTTTGTGCAAACGATGGATTTTCATCGCTGACTGGGCCCGAATGCGGTCCTTGTCTGCTTTGATTTCCGCCGTTGTCATTGGCATTGTGCGTTTAAGATTTTGCGTTGTGATACGTTCTGCGCGCCTTCTATAGGCAGGCGCAGCCAAGAGCACGACAAGAGCCGCGACAAAAAAGCCCAACAATACCAGCATAGCAGACTGGATCATGAAATATGGGCTCCATTAAAAGGGTTCAATTTAATAATTATCTTCAAGCGCTGTAAACACAGGGCATCAGGCGCACTCACGACTCGTGCGAGGCTTTTTAACCACGACTAACCGACCAAACACAACCCAAACAATTCGCCACAAATTCAGAACGGATTCCAGGTTGGGTATCTTGAATATTTAAGGTAGCCAATATTGGCTCCCAAACGAACCCCTACACCCGAACGAATAGGCGCCAACACGACGTTTCCCCGTTTCTGAAATGTTATTCCCACACCACCGACCAGATAGGCTGATCCATCAACACCTGTGAAGCGTTTATAAATCTGATCCGGGTAGCTCAAATTATAGACTAAAATCATCGTTTTTGAACCCTCAGCTCCAAAATCATAGCCAATTGAGGGTCCCTGCCAGTATACCTTGTGCTGTCCGGCATCGCGGGTATGAAGCGTTCCTTCACCGTAGCGCAGGCCCGCAACAAAGGCACCGCCAGCCTCCTCACCCAAAATATAACCATTCGGACGTCCCTGTTTCTGGAACGCATATTCTATTACGCTCGCCAAGCCACCGGAAACTGTCCCGAAAAAGCTCCGTCCAGCAGCAACAATTTCATCTGAGCTATAACCGCCCGGATGCTGCTCGGCGTAAGGCCCTGGCCTGGGTGGCGGGCCTGCATATGGTTGTTGGTTCTGGCCGTAAGCACCGCCTCTATCATATTGGCCGCTTCCGTTGCCATTGCTGTAACCGCCCGGGCGCTGGCCATACTGGCCGTTTTGAGGCGTCTGATCATAATAATTGTCATTTTGGTTTTGATTACCGGCACCATTCTGGCTATAGGGCTCGGTCTGGTAACCATTATTTGTCTGTCTATTTGCTGGACCACCAGTGCCGCCATAGCCACCCCCCCCCTGCCTTTGGTCAACATCCGGTCCGCTCTCAGGTGTTATGACTTTCGGAGGTTGAGACTGCCCCCAAGGCAGATCTTCTGCGGCCTGTGCGCTCAAAGCGCCGGCTACCAAAACACTCAATCCAATAAGTATTCCAGACAATCTTCGGATATTCTTTATCGTCATCTCAAATTTCACCTTTAGACCTGATCCCGTCTGAGCCATATCAATGGCCCCACAGGACCGACTACCCGCCCTTAATTAAGGTGCGTTTAATCATGATTATCCACCTAAAGTGTTACGAAACTATGGCCACCCGAAGGACCCAAAAATTATTAATTTCGTGATGCCATAACCTCTGCACAAATAGTCGGCATTATATTATGCAATCTCGTTTGAGAGCCCGTTTGTGCCAAAAATGCAATAGAGTTAGTGCGTAATAATAACAGCCATTGCGGGGGGATTGCTCATCCGATAAGTTACCGGGACGATCTGGCGAAATGTATATTTTGGACCAAGCTGAGCTTCCAGCGCGATATATGCGAATAGTTCACGCTGACGTTAAGTGTTATTGAGAGATCAGGGGCGAAACATAGTGACCAGCCAACAGCAAATTACCATTATCCGGGAACATACGCAGCTCAACGGCAACATCACCAGATGTAACCGCCTGGAAATTTTTGGCTATGTCGATGGCAATATTAATGCCGATACCATTCACGTACACGAGGGCGGTAAATTATTCGGCAATATCAATGCAGGTTCAGTTGTAATTGCTGGTGAAGCCCAGGGTGAACTAAGGGTCAAAAACCTGATTGCAATCCTTAGCTCGGGCGCAGTTAGTGGAAACGTTCGCTATGGTCAACTTACGCTTGAGAGTGGTGGCGAGCTTAATGCTGACGTAAAAAATGTCCCGCCCGAACTTGGCGGCGATTTTCATCTGCGTGTTGCAAAAGGCAAATCGGTATCGATCACATTGACCGATCTATCTGCGTTTGATCCGGATGACGTGGCTGAGGATCTGACATTTACTGTTTCAAACATAAAAAACGGGTTTGTGTCATCCACGCAAACGCCAAACAAGCCCATTCAGAAATTTACCCAGGCTGACCTGGAAGCCGGAAAAATCATGTTCGTGCACGATGGCGCAAGTGCGTCCAAAGCGGGATTTGATGTTGTTGTTGCTGATGATGATGGAGCAACTTCGGGCGCACCAAAAACTGTCGAGGTCGACGTTAATCCGGCACCCTGAGGGCTGACTCTAAAAAGGGCAGATGTCTCAAAAA
>Ga0209633_10000749_pt1 | contig 36236 bp, 34 predicted proteins | sample Cruoilmetagenom1_FD_187290 | JGI IMG/M metagenome (GOLD analysis project Ga0209633, IMG submission 187290) | Oil polluted marine microbial communities from Coal Oil Point, Santa Barbara, California, USA - Sample 1 (SPAdes) (version 2) | ecosystem: Environmental > Aquatic > Marine > Oil seeps ...
CCAGTTATGTGCGCGCGGTGTTCGATTTGCCCGGTAATCTTTCATCTTGCCCGTCTGCAACTTCAAGTCTGTTGGACAGCGAGCCACCCGGCACGGCGGTAGGCGCCGCAGCGGAGGTGTTGTCGATCGCGCGGTTCTTGGAAATAGATACGGACGATCTTCAATATATAGCTGAGCATGCTGTTGAAAAGGAATACGTCTACGAAGAATTAGATGTGTGGTGGGACATGTGCGAATGTATCTATGAGCCCGAATTCAACGAAATCGAAGCGCAAACAGAGCAGCACGAGGCAGGTCATCAGGCTGTTGCATCCAACAATCAGGCCCTATTGTGACGCTTTGTGCCATTCATCAGCCAAACTTTTTCCCGTGGCTAGGCTATTTCGATAAGATCAAGCGCGCAGACGTTTTTGTTTTTATGGATGATGTTGATTATCCACGGAGCGGCAGCGGCGGGATGGGCTCGTGGTCAAATCGCGTGAAGCTAGACATTCAGGGAAATGCTCAATGGTTCGGGTGCCCGGTCGACAAAAAGACTGGTAAAGGACTAATAAAAGACGTGCGCATCAGCCGCGACGCCAATTGGCGAGAAAAGGCGCTGAGGACGCTCGAAATGAACTACAAAAAGTCAGCCTACTTTGACGCCGCCATCGCAGTCATCAAACCGCTATTGATGAATCCGACCGAGTCTTTGTCCGATTTCAATACTCACGCCATCCAGGTTCTGGCGACATCCCTTGGGGTTCAAACGAAATTTTTCTGGCAATCTCAACTGAACACAAAAACCTCAAGTACGGATCTTCTCATTGAGATTTGCAAGGCGGTCGGCGCTGAAGCTTACCTCGCTGGCGGCGGAGCGGCCGGATATCAGGAAGATGAAAAGTTCGAGGCCGCCGGACTAAAGCTGGTTTTTCAGAATTACTTACCGGCGCCATATGGTCGAGATGACGTCTTCATCCCAGGGCTTTCAATAATCGATTATTTGATGCGTGAAGGCGTTTCTGAGCTGTGATGGATAGCACCGCCATTAAACGGTGCAAGGAGCTGTTTCATTGACTAACGAAAAAACCGAAGATCTCAAGCCGCGCTTCGGTGATATAGAGATAATGAAAGAGGGCCTTGAAAAACCATGGCTGTTGCCAAAGCTCGCTGAGGAATATTCAAAAAAGCATTTTGGCGGGAAGCCTCTGCCACCTTATGATCTGCTTCCCTCTCCGCTGACGGAAAGGTTGTTGAAAAGCCGGTGGTTGCGCCAAAAACCACATACATTATCACGTCGGGCTTTGGGCTTGCTTTATGGCCCGGTTTCGCAGCAGCTCCCGCCGGACTATCAATCACCATTCGAAAAGCCGTTGACGGAGATATTGAAACCCGACTCTCCCGATCAACGGTCTGTGGTTTTTGTTCACCACTCTTACTACCATTTCTACTATCTTGCGAAGGCTTTGCGAGAACGCGGATGGAACGCATGGTGTGTTTCGACAGAAGACCCTGATAGCGCCAATGCTTGCTATTATCATGGCGAAGATTTGAACCTATGGCATGAGAGCCCTGTCGTCGCCCGCGAGCTGCAGCGGGAGCTTTTTGATGCCGTGAGTGAACATTTTAAGATGATCCACTTTCACGGTGATTCTAAATTTGCGATCTTTGATGAGCTGTTGTGTTATAATAATGAACGGGACGGCATTTGCTGGGATTTTCTTGAGCTGAAAGCCAGAGGCGTGAAAATCGGACATTCGATGAGCGGATGTCTGACGGGCCAGCGCAAGAGCGTCTTCAACGAAGTCACGAATGGCGTTTGTAACAAATGCGTGTGGCAAAATAACCCTAATGTCTGTTCAGACGCCGCACAATTGCATTCAGGTCGACGCATTGAGCTCCTTGTGGATTTGAATGCGCTGGAAGTTGATTGGCCAGCGGATTTTTCGCGCCACACAAAGAATTGTTTTTACGATCCGCTGACCTATTGCTTCGATGAAGAGCTTTGGCATCCAAATATTGAAATACCTGACCACATAGAGCGGTTTGAGCGGAGCCCCGGTGAGGTCTTAGTGTTTCATGCCGTTGGCAATTTGGAGGACCGGCAATCGGAAACACGTAATATTAAAGGCACTCCCGCGATCTTGGCTGCAATCGAGCGCCTTCAGCGGGAAGGGCACCCGGTCAAGCTTATCTTCAAAACGGGCGTACCGTCGAAGGATATGCGTTTTTATCAGGTGCAGGCGGATATTGTCGTTGATCAGATCAATTATGGCCGTTGGGGCGCCACAGCGCGCGAGACAATGGCGCTTGGGCTGCCGACAATCTGCCATGTGGTGCGTGAGCAACCTTGCGGTGTTAAGCCTTCGCGCGCTTTGACGGAATGCCCGCTAGTTGATGCAACGGAGGAAAATATATACGATGTCTTAAAAGATCTTGTGCTTAGGCCAGATAAGCGCGCGAAGCTCTGTAATGAAAGCCGCGCCTTCGCTATGAAGTGGCATTCCTCGCGCGCATGCGCAGAAAGATATGAGCGCGTTTACGACCGCCTGATAGGTGGTGACTTCCCGCTCGATGTTGATGAAATTTATAAGTAAGCGGCTAAGGTTTTACGCCATGCCGTAAACCAAAATCCGGTGTGCGGTATTGCTGAATTTATTATTAGGTGGCGAACGTGTCTCTTGGCGATTTGCCGCGTAATGTGGAGTCCGGGCGCTAGCGATCGTTTTTGCGTCCGGACAGTTTAAGGTGGTTGTCGTAGAACTTCATGACATCCTGAATTCGTTTCAACTGAGCGCGTTCAATCCTTTGTCGGGGCGGCATTGCCGTGGGCGTCCACCATTCTGGATGTGTTAAGACTTGTATTTTTTCATGTTTACCGGACTTAATAACATCGGGGATACGTTCGTGACGCCAGTAACCGTTGGAATCTGAGCAGTAACCGTATTCACTTTTGAACGTTTTTCCATAACAGTTTACCATTCCTGCCATATCATCCTTATCAAAATCAATTAGATTACCACAGGTTGGGTCATGATAGCTGACTGCTTCCACGGGTGCTTCGAGACACTGGCTGAGGAGGTCGCGTTCTTTCACCATGGCATCTTCAAGTTCTTCTTCCGCCCACCGCTCCTTTTCGTAAGAGGCGACATCGAAATGAAGCCCAGCTTTGTGCCCCATACTGATGATATCGCGCGCCATCTTTTGGGTTTCATGCTCAAGAACATTGTAATAGGGCAATCGCAACGCGAACATGAATGTTGAAATGACATCGTGTTCTCTTTCGATCGCGGCGATCACTCGCGCCTGATGCATAGAATAGTCCATGTCGTGCCGCCAAATGACATGATTGCCTTCTCGGCCCTCCAGGTAGGTCGCGAATTTGTAAAGCTTCTTAGTATCCTCCAGCAGCCCTCGATAATTATCTTCCGTAAAGTCCGCCCATCTGTTTTTGTCGCGCTTGTGCAGTTTTGTATTAGGCGTTTGTCCTTCATGCCTGAATCTATAGCCGTTAAGATCCAAATATGCGTTTTGATAGCCGGGCGCGCTGACGGCGTTGAGCCTCAGCTCGACATCGTCAGGACAATCAAGCGCTGAGATGCGACAGAGTCCTTCAAAGTCGAGGCGGGTGGTTTTTCGCGGGCCCCAGGTTTCCCCGGTAGGGTCAATTGACTTGCCGCGCGCCAGCTTATCAAGCAGCTTGCCGATCAGTATCAGCCCTTGTTCTTCAGCCGTTTGCATCAGCTCTTGCGGCGCAGCACTTTTCGCCACAGTTATTCGAGCAACATCGACGATAGGGCCAGCATCGACGCGGCGCGTCATGATATGGGTTGTCGCGCCATAGCTGACGACCTGGTCAAATGCAGCAAAATGATGTGGGTCCCGCCCCGGATATTCGGGGGGCGCAGGGTGGACATTGTAAGCGCGGCCGACAAAAAGATCGACAATGTCTTCCGGGACAATCACCCCGGTAGCGAAGCTAATTAGCGTGGGGCGGGCGTCGCTCGAAGCAAAGCGGGCTGCAGCTTTGACGAGATCATCTTTTGAATGGGCAAATACCGGTTTGGCTGAGTAATTTGCAGCGATTGTGAGGAGCGGGTCTTTCCAGGCCTCGTTGGTGAGAAGAATAATGGGCTGCATTGGCGATTCCTGTAGCATGGATAGAATTAGCGAGACCGCTTACCATAGGCTTTCGAACACATTATAGGCAGCGATCAGCTTGTCTCGGGTTGGATGCATCACAAAAACTTGGATATAATGCAATGATGGGCACCTACAAAGTGGCGCTGTTGGGCAATCGTAAGCTGTCTGTCCTCGTTGGCGAATATTTGCGCCGCGATCCGCATGTTGAGATGATGGTTGTCCTAAATCCGGACGACCAAGGGGTGGACGAAGGCGGGGCCGTGTCGCTCAAGAAAAGGGCCGGTGACTGGGCGTGCACGGTTTGCCAGCCGGAAAATCTACGATTGCCTGATCAGGATGCTCCTATCAAGGCTTTCCAGCCTGATATTATTCTGTCCTGTTCTTATGCCAAAATTATTCCCAAAAGCGTCATTGAGCTTTCAAACATCGCCAGTCTCAATATTCATTTTTCAGATTTGCCGCGCAACCGAGGCTGTCTGCCAGTAGTCTGGACGCTTGCCCAGCGCGAGCCCCATTTAACAGCAACTTTACATAGGCTGAGCCCTGGGATTGATGATGGCGATATCATCATGCAGGAACGCATGCCGCTTTCTGGAGCCATGACATCACAGGAAGCAACAGAGAGGTGTGCTGAGCTTGGTTTCTCCGTTTTTCGGCAATATTGGAACGCATTGCTTTCGGGGCGAGCGCCTGATGGTGTGCCGCAAGAGGACGCTAATGCGACATACCATAAATTGCGTCACCCCTATGACAGGCATCCGCCTTGGCCTCGAGAGGCAGAAGAAGTCGCCGCTGTCGTGAATAGCCTGACCTTCGCGCCATATCCCGCCGCGAGAGCGCGTTTTGTCGGGGAGTGTGACCTCGCGGGAGAGTGGCGTATTTTGGGACCGGCAACCCTCGTGGATGTCGATGCGGCTGCCGGAGGCCGCGCGCCGGGAGATTTGAGGCGGGATGCTGAGGGGCGTTTGACAATTGCCTGCGGTGATGGGCGGTGTATTTGCGTTAAGGGAGTATACCCTTATGACGAAAGCTGTGACCCTGATGGGTTGGATAGCGCATTAGCGAAAAACGCCGCCCTGGTTTTTAGCTATGAAGAAAGGCCGCTTTACTCGCCATGATTTGCCTAACTTTTGATACTGATCATATGACTGCCGAGAGCATGGAGCAGTTTTTCGATGTCATAGAGATTCCCGGAGATGCCACATTTTTCTTGTGGCGCCCATTTCCAGGGTTTGACTGGAGGGATCATGAGTTTGAACCGCACCCTCACTATGAGGATGTTCGCGACCCGGAAAAATTGCTTACTGACTATGCGGCCGAGATTGGCATGGCTTTTGGCTCCGAAAATTCGCCAATAGGCGTCCGCACTCATTCCTGCATCACCTCGCATATGATCTCGTTGGCGGCCAAGAATGCTGGTTTCAAATACACCAGTATGACAACGCGCATTGGCGAAAGCGGCATCAAGCCTTACCGCGAACCCTGGGGCGTGTGGGAATTTCCAATATATTACATGGACAATATGGATTTTTGTCTCAGCGAAAATTGGCCGGAGCTTAAGCACGAACCATTTGATGATGATCTGATAGAAAGAGCCCTAAAAGACCCCGGTCTTTATGTTTTTGATTTTCACCCTTTACATTTGGCGCTGAACACCCCGAATTTTTCTTATTATCAGGGTGTAAAATCAGATGTCGTCGCTTGCGCGGGCAACCCTTTTGATCACGCTTTCAATGGGTTTGGCGCCCGCAGCTTCTACCAAGAACTTATCAGCGCGATGCGTAAACGTTCTTTGCAAAGCGTTGCTCTGCGTGACGTCCAAAATTAAGCTGCACCGCGACGGGGCGTGTGGAAAACGGAAATCATACAGACTATTTCAATTTATAGCATCCGAACACGTTATCGATTGTGTCGTTGGCGGCAAATATACGTCGATCCACCGTCTCAAAATATCGATCCATCAATGGCAGAAACCACGCATCGTTCGTGTGGAATAAATGATAGTCATCAAGCGGCCCGTCAAAATCTGTCATTGGATTAGGGGCCGTTTTGACATTTGCATACCAAATTAAAAACCGACCGTCTTTGGCCAGAACTCTCGCCGTTTCTTCGAGCGCTCTTTCTACATTAATCGCATGGTCGAGGGACGTTGCGTTTATAATAGTCTGATAGCTGTGATCTTCAAACGGCAAGAATTCGTTGACGCCCTTGATGATGCGAAAACGAGGTTCCACTACGGGGTCAAGCGGCTCGACTGCGGTCAGCTGGTTAGAGGGAAAACCTTGCAAATAGATAGGATCCGCATACGGGCCGCAGCCAATATCGAGAATCTGGCCTCTATGGAAAATTTTAACATATGCATTGAATGCGCGCCCTTCTGTGGATGTCCAAGTGCTGCAATTATAGTTCGGCGCGGTAATGTAGGACTCTTTGGCGGCGTCAAATAACTGCTTCCATGTCCCGTACAGCTTGGGTTCAAACTCCGCCAGTTTGTCGAATGCATTTTCTGGCTCGTAGTCGGGCAGAATTTCTGGTTGACTAGTGCGGCAATCTTCAAGCTCTTTCGATAATGCGGCTGTCTCGAGGACTGCGAACTGAACCTCATGATTTATTTGGCCCCCCGGATCATGGTGAGTCAGAAGACTGATTTTCGTTCTTATGTCCTCAATGCTTGCTGACATTGGCCCAAGATTACTGAAAATTTCCTGCAAAGCCGGCGCAACAATCTGGTTGGGAAGTTTTTGAACCCCGTCGTGAATTTCTTGAAAATATACCATGTGATTTTGTATATCACTGGTCGCAACTTTAATCGGTTCAAGATTGCGAAAAATCTCTTCTAGAGCCGGTCCAACGATTAGGTTGGGGAGCTTACATATCTCCGTGTGCAGATTTTGAAGATCGTTAGTCAGTTGCTGATAATTGCCCAAAGCGTCCGGGGTGTCGACAGAAGGTTCCGCTCTGCTAGTGGCGGTGAAGATGGCCGGCCAATCCGGATCATCTTCCTGCAAGCCTATCGCGATTTTCAGCAGTAAGCGACATTTATCCCAATAATGCGGCTCATCGTCATTATCAATCTGATCCTGCAGTTCCGCGCATATGCTTTCATTGTCATGTGCTGAATTAATGATGCCACGGATAATGGATAGTCTTAATGTTACTTCTGGCCATAACTCATCGTTGTCGCCGATTTCTAATATCGGTTTTAATGCGAGCAAATTTGATTCAACAACCGGCCAAGATCGTTTCATATTTTGTGTGCCTATCAATTAAACTCAGGTCTGGCCGCCGATAACTTTTCCTTGTAGCGGCACAACATTATTTGCGTTGTAGTCTGACAAGATGCTTTCGACGGGCTCGTTGTCAAGTATCCGGTTTTTGATGTCGAGCCCTTCAGTCACGCCGGTGAGCGCAATTTGTTCCCCGTGGTGAAGGACCAATACTTTGTTGCACCAGCGTTTGATAAGCGCATCGACATGAGTGGCGAGGACCAGAATATGTTCTTCATTAAACATAGCCTCGATACGCTCTTGCGCTTTCTCCACGAAGCGTGCATCCCCTGCGCCAATCCATTCATCCATAATATAGATCTGCGCAGACATGCTTGTTGCAATAGCAAAGCCGAGGCGCGCGCCCATACCCGAAGAGTATGTTCTTACCGCCCGATATATGTCATCGCCCAGATCGGCGAACTCTAGGATTTTTGGAACAAATGCATCGATCTCAGTCCGGCTCAGCCCCGCCTGCATGCCTCTTCTGTAAATGTTCTGATATCCGCTTCTTTCTGGGTCCATGCCAGTTCGCGCGGAAATTAGTCCGGCGACTTTTCCTATGCGAATAATTCTTCCCGCCTCTGGTTCGTAGGTTCCCAGAAGTGTTTTGATCAATGTCGACTTGCCGGCGCCGTTAGCGCCGACGATGCCGAGCCGATCGCCGGAACGCAAGGTGAAGCTAATGTTGTTCAATGCGGATTTGTATTTCCGTCCCGTGCCGCGATGGGCGCCTAGCAGCTGCCCAATCTTGATTTTGAAGGACCGGCTTTCTGCAATATGAAGCGGGAAGGTAACTTTCACGTTGGTCGCCGATAAGCGGGGTACAAGCTCCATACTTAAGCCCAATAAATAATGCGGCGCCGAAAGCGCGCGAAAACTATCACTGCAATGGTCCAACCGCCTAAAGATAACCCAAGAAGAATGAGGTAATGTTCCAAAGGCGCGATTTCGTTCAAAAACGGTTTTCTGACGACTTGGAGCATATGATAGAATGGATTGAGATCAAGAATGAGATGGGGCGCGCCCTGAGGAATGCTCTCGGCGAGCCAGAAAACGGGACTAAGATAAAAGCCAAATTGCAGAAGACTTGCTACTGCTGGCGGTAAATCTCGGAGCCTTGCGCCGAAAACACCGAGCACAATAGCCACCGGAATCAGAACTGAGACCACTAAAATCAGCCCCGGAATGAAAAGCAAGGAAGTCCAGTTGTCCCACCTAACGAAAAACAGTGAAACACCAAACACGATCGGTGCGTTGAGCAGTAATACGATCAAGTTGCGAATCATCATTCGAATCGGGATTTCCGCAAAAGATAAATGAAATCCTGTACTCGCCGTCGCCGGGTTTGTGTACATTCCGGCGCCCTCAGCCAGCGTCGAGAAAATGAAAGTCCAGAAGACAACGCCGCATGTCACGTAAACGACGTATGTGTTGTCCGTGATCTTGAAAAGAAAACGCCCGAGAATCATAAAGCCGGCAACGAAGACAATCGTGCCAACCATGCTCCATAATGGCCCTAGAAACGAACGCCTGTATCGCGATACGATATCGTTGACGCCTTCCTTCACAATGGCTTCAAATCGATTGAAGACCGTAGAAACGTCCGACCAAGTTGCGGCGCCGGGTTTCGCGGCGTCTGTAATAAAGATCTGGCGCTCGGCGATAGCGCGCTGCCGTAGCTTCAAAAGCTCTCTACGATCTAATTTTTCAGACGTGACGAACAATTTCGCAGCTCCTGTCGGCAAAAACCGACTACTTCCACAACAATTTGCAGCAATTAACTTGAAGAGCCGGATTGGCGCAAGCTCTGAAATCAACGCTCATTTTCGTAAAGGTCGCTGAGGATTTGAGCATAATTTTCATAGTGATAGATTTCTCGTGCATATCTCCGGCCTGACGTTCCTAACCGCCTGATTTCGTCAGGATTTTGCAGCAAGAGCTTCAGTTTTTCAGAAAAATCTCCGGTTATGTGGTCATCATAAATCACGCCGCATCGCGCCTTTTGCACGATTTCGCTCACAAAGGGAATAGGCGAGCTTATGATCGCTAGTCCGGCCAGCATATATTGCGACAATTTGTTCGGGCAGGCGCCGACATGGTTTTCGACATGAGAATGATAAGGGATGACGCCTATATCCGCCGCGCTTGCCTCGGCAATAAGCAAATCCTCCTGAATGCTGTCCAGGAAGTAAATTGAAACATTGAGGAGGGCTGTTTTTCGGGCGTGCTGGACAAGCTGTTTCCGGTAAGCGTTATGCGGTCCGCGTATGAATAGAGCGGCGTGTTTGGGGGGGGCGAGCGCCCATTCGTCGATAATCCACTCAACCCCTCTCTCCGGAGCAAACCCCCCGTGGAATAAAACGGCGGTTCGGCCTTGTGCAAGGCGCGAAATCTCCGAGTGAGCCGGGCGCGAAAACAAGCTTTCTGACTTTGGCGAGGCATTTGGCAAAAAGCTGAAGTGTGGTCGGCCACGGAACCGCTTATTAAAGCGCTCCGCCAAAATCGGCGACACAGTCACGGCGCTATCAGCGTGCCTGACCACCATTCGTTCGTAGGCATGAAACAGATATCTTGGTTCTGGGCGGATCAGATAGGCGTCCGCGCCATACTCATGAGCATCGTAAACAACGCGGCAGCCATAGCGATGCCTCATTAATACCGCCGCTAGCAACGCGTCGGGGTCGTGGGCGTGAATGATGCTGGGAGGCGCTGTTTCCTTCTGGTCATACTCTTGCAATATACACCCGGCAAAAGTTGCGGCGTGGCGGAAAAAATACCAGTAGTATCCACGTAACGCTTCAACTTGTGAGCGAAACCGGCCGCCAAAAGTTGAGCGCCACACTGCTGTGCAAATGCCCCCAATCGCTGAAAAAAATTGCCGCCGATAAAATCTGGCATAGTTGATTAAAGCCTGACCTTTTGGAAGATAACGTAAGCATCGAAAGGCGCCCCCTACACCGGCTTTAACGACGAGCCACGCCTTCCAGGAAATCCAAAATGCGCCGGCAAAAGGGGCGGCTAGCATCGTTACGAGAAGGGCCCATCCGGTGGGCCATATCCTGTAGCGGCACATCAAGAAGATAACGCGCTTCAATGGTGTCCGCAGGTCGTTGGGTGTAAAGATTTTCTCCGGCGTCGTTTGGGATGCTGATACGACGTGGGCCCTATTGTCTTTCTTGTAATGAAACCCCGCAATTGTTGTTGAATAGTCGTTCTTCTGGCCAAATTCCGCTGTCCACTTAATGCGAGGATCAATGGATGGCGGATGGCAGCAGAGAACAAGCAGGGATTGCGTTTTGTTATCCGTATTCTCCACGCGCGTCTTTCGGATTTAGAGGGGTTGAACAAACAGGCGGTACAGAGGGCGCAAAAAGCGGGCGAATATTCGGTACCGGCCCGGATCTTTTGAATATTCCAATTCAGCCTGGATAATCCGCCAATTTATCCAGTCCCGCCAATTTAAAATGATCCGTTTAAAGATATCTTTGAATGGCGCATTCTTGTCGCGCAACGGCGAAATAAACTCGTCTTCGATTCCCTTTACAAACCCTTCATACGTCAAGTCGCTCCTTTGGATCAAATCCTCATAAGATTGATCAATAAGGTTTTGAACGAGCCCGTCATTGGCGAGCTTTTCGAAGACCTCATCCAGATTAGAATAGTCAGATCGAACCGGGATATAGTGCCTGTCGGCAGTTAATACGCCGTTGTAATGACCATCCATGAGAACCTGGCACGTTTTTGCGGCCGCCGCCTCCAGATGGCGCGGCGATAGTGCCTTTAAGTTAAGTGAGCCCTCATGATCTTTGAAACACGCGTCACGCACTGTTTCGAAGTCGGCGTCCGGGTTGCGCTCAACATAGTCCTCCACCCTTTGCTTCAGTACGCCGTCAGGATCGATGATTGACGCGCCGCCTTCAACTCCGATGACGGCGCGACTGTCGGCGAGAAAACGGAACCAGTCGAGCCCCGCGATGGTGTCGCCGTCGTTTAGTGATATGTCTGTCCGCACGCCGCGCGCTTTTGCGGCCTTTTCAAAAACTTCGCCGATTCGGACTTTGTGCGTTCCATGTTCGCCGATCCAAAAAGCCGCCCGCCAGGCTCTGTAGGTTATGTAGTGGCTGCGGGCCGCAAGCGGTTTGTGAAATTTTTCGATTTTCCGGACAGTTTCTTCGTCCAGATACCCCGTCAGCACAGTCTTGAATGTAACGCGTTTTCGATCAACTTTCGCATATATTACGGGCCACTCGCTTTCCTCAGCGCAGCTGAGGACAACGTCAACTTTCAGATCCTCTATGATCTTGGATAGAAGATCAGTGTGGATGAATTCATCTTGCGGCATGGCAATTTTAAGCGCCGGATAATCCGCCATCTCCCGAATCATGGCGGTAAATTTAAAAAAGACCGGACGGCTCCAGCGCATGCCGCAAAAGCTGGTGTGAAAGATGATCGCATCGATCGCCATTGAACGCACATACTCCCAGGGGAACCCAAGGGCGATGTTGATATAAATCGTCCGGTGCCTGGAATAGCGCCGGAACGCATAAAGATGCGTTTCGATTGTATTGCGAAGCGGATAAACGCCTCGTGTGTAATAAAGAACGAGGATGGTTTTACGGCCCAAGGGAATTGGTCCTGGATTGGATTAGCAACGATTTTTGCGCCCTCCCTACGATCTTTTTTCTGAGGGGGCAACATCAGTGATTTCGCGCCGGCGGAGGCAGAAGGTTCTCTTGGTTCTGCGGTAAATAATAGGAACGGGCGCGCTGAGAGGTCGGCCCTCCATAGGCTTCAGGCAATGAGTGACATTTGCTAGGCTCGCTGTCGGGTTGCCTAAAGCTGCAAAAAAGTCAAAAATCTTATGGAGTTGCGCTTTGGCGCGCATTTCATTTGAGCTTGGCGCGCCACCGGTTGCCGATTTCTGTCTAGTCAGGGTGGTTATTGATATGAAGCTGATTTTTGCATTAGCCCCTGTAATTTTAATCCTTGGGCTGACTGGCGCGCAAGCAGCACCTGCTTCATGTGATCCTCATGCAGGATGCCCTGATACACAGCTCGGCGCGTTGCGCGGTTCTATGAGTAAAGAACTCGACAATGATCGGATAAGGCATATTGAATTCCAGAAAGCGCTTGAAGTCGCCCATGTGGTCATGGACGCTGTAACTCAGCGTGACCTGTCATCAGGGGTCGGGCTCAAGAGTCCGACGAACTCAAATCTGCCTTATGATAGCTGGTTGGAGTTTAAGGGCGACCCCGACGTCTATGGCGGTATTTGCGGAGACATGCAGATTCTTGCAGCGCACGCCTTTCCCGCATTCGGTATTGAAGTGCGCAATGTTGCCATGTTTAGCAATGTTCATTATGCGCAGGGAGCTCTGGACAACCATGCATCGAGTGAGATTTGGGTGCATGACCGATGGGTGGCGGTGGACACCACATTTGGATTTTATTTCGAAGGCATGTTGTCGTGGGCGGATGCTAGAGAGAAAATGCTGAATGGAGAAGAAGTTCGCACCATTCCTATTGGTGATAGGCGTGTCGATCTTGAAACCTATCCTGTGCCGCTGCCTGAATTGGTTCGATATATGGCTGTGACAAGATGTCTGGATGCGGAAAATTTTTGTACTTACGGAACTTACGACGGCAAGCTTTGGAACGGAGAGTTGGTACAGCATGCTGAGCTGGCGCCAGTAAAGTGGGCGGATTTTATGCTAACTTGGCAGCATAGCCTGCCGGACTATTGGGAAGCAGATCGATAGGGTGAGCGTCATTGTAAGTTGTTTGTGGGGCAAGAAGTAATATAATGACTGTACGGATTATTTTTATTAAACGGACATAAGAAACCCAAAATGCGTTTTGGTTCTCACATCGGCGCTGCAGATACACAGCTTGGAAAGCTACGCCGCGCCGTCAGCGAGCATTTGAACAATAACTTGATTTTACATTGCGAGCTATTAAAGGCGCTCGAAATTTCAAAGGTAATAATGAATGCTGTCCCGGTGCGGGATTTGGCAAACGGCACTGGTCTTCAAAGTCCGACAAACCCGTATCTGCCCTTTGATAGCTGGAGGGAGTACACGGAAGATTCTGATACTTATGGCGGCATTTGCGGCGACATCCAAACTCTTGCGCTACAAGTGTTTTCGGCGTTTGGCGTCGAGACACGAATGGTTACAATGTTTGAAAATGTAGATTACCGGGCTGGCCCGACAAACAATCACGCCTCGACGGACGTGTGGCTTCATGACCGTTGGGTGGCGATGGATTTGACGTTCGGTTATTATTTCCAAGGATTGCTTTCTTGGCCGATGGTGCGCGAGAAGCTGCTGGCGGGAGAGGACGCGCCGTTGATCACGATCGGAACCGGACGGCTCGATCCAGAGACATACTACGTCCCCCTTAAACGGCTTGTTCGTTTCATGTGCGTTGTGGGCAGGCCGGAACAGGATGAAATTTATCTTTTTGGCGACAAAGAGGGCCGCTTATGGGACGGCTCGCTAATGATGTCGGCGGAGGCAGACCACGGATCGTGGGCAAAAAGCAGGCTTCAGACACGGAAGAATCTGGAAGCGCATTGGGCTTCAAAATGCTGAGATATGAGCGCTTGGGTTGTTCATGCCTCATGCGCACTGGGAACAGTCCAATCCGGACACAAGGGGGCGTGTCCTGGGTTCACAATGGGCGCGCTATCTCTAATTTGCGGGCAGGGCGCCAACTCACCTATAAGGCCAGCCAGCTCTAATCCATAATAAAAAAGAGCGCCTTTTTGTAAGGGCGCTCTTTAGATCGTTCGTATGAAAGAGTTTGATAGGCTATTGCTTGCGCCGACGGCCGGCAAACCCTACCCCTGCCAGCCCTGCAAGAAATAACGGAAACGCTGCGGGGAGCGGTATAGCGATCTCATCGTCCAATATCACTTCTTGCTCGAACAAAAAGTCGCCAAACGCGATGCCGGACGCCGTACTTGAATCATTGAAAAACAACCGAGTGATTGGGCCAAAGCCTGAAAAATCGATTGCCGTGTTTGCCGTTATGACAATGCTGGTCAACAACGAGAGGCCGTTGTAAGCGCTAACTACAACATTATCGCCACTTTCCGCGGCAAACGAAGCAAACGTAAGGTCGGTGACGGCGGTGCTAAAAACGATTTCCCAATCTGTCTCGCATGCGCTGCCCATTAAAACGCCGCAAACGACACCCAGATTGTTCGCTTCACCAAAAACGCCCGGTGCGCTGACAAAAAAGTCGTCTCCAAATGACGTCAACTCTGCATTTGAGAGTGAAACCGACGTGGACCCGGCAAAATCGACTATACCTGCTTCTTGGAAATTAAGCGTCGCTGCTTGCGACGATGCAATGCCCCACCCGAAAATTAGCGAAGCAAACGCTGTTGCGTATTTTTTTAACATACTACTCACCATACATATCCGTAATCTTTTCGTATTGCACTGCACGATTAAAATCAAGACTTTATTAGCGTTAATCATGGTTAAGATCATGATTTTACAACTATATAGCTAATACCGGGGGCGCCGCACACTTATCTGTCACATTCGCGCAGATGATCATCCCGCCTGAATGTGGCGTGGAGAATGGTCATCAATCCGGTGTGCAAGACATTAACTATGACCCGCGCTCCAAGCTGGAGCCATCCAATTATTCTAACACTCTGCTCGTTGTCATGTGACTCAATGGCTAGTTTCAACATGAACGCCAAAAAGGTGCGTAAGCACAACCGGGCCGATATTGCGGACTGCCAGCCGGGCAGTGCTCTCTTCCGCGATAAAACTCGATGAGATTATCGTTTTCTCGGCGCCCAAGCGCACAATTGGCGCTCCGATATAAGTCGCTGTTCGGTCAAGCGACATCACCTGAAGATTGGTTTCTTCAGCTTTCGGATTGAACAGCATCATACTGAGCTTATAAGTCGCTCCGGGTTCCAAGCCATCGATCGTGAGTGTCGTTAAGCTAGGGCGGCCGCGATGGTAAAGGCCGCTGGCGACGAATGAGATATCGTTTCGCAAATCATCGTCGAGAAGCAGTCTTCTTATATCCTCCATAAATGCAGTTTGCATTTCCTGCATTGTCTGCGCGTTGAAATTGCCAAGCGTGTTGAGGTTATCCGAAATATCAAGACCGATATCCAATATTGTCAATTGCTCAGGGTCGTCGAACCAAAAACTCTCCGCTAATGAATAATTCTGCAAAGCCATATAATCATGGGAAAAACGATACTTATATAAGTCGCTGAGAGTTGAGTTCGTAATGTCAGCTCTTTCTTTGCGCGATTGCTGCACAAGATTATCCAGCCCGCTGGTCTTATAGGTTTGCGAGACCGTGTAGGCGCTGAGGGGAGGGCCGTCAGCTTCGCCATCGGCCGTAAAGTAGGCTCCAAACGTCGGGTCATAAAAAGACCACTCGCCGGTTATTTCGACCTCGACCCCAGTATGATTGCCCTGATTTGGCATGTTGTAGAGGTTGACATATCGTGTCCGCGCGCCGGTCGCTTCCAGCAAGCCGCGCAGGACGTATGAGTATCCGCCGCAGGCGGCCAGGCATTCGTCGAAAAGTTCATTGATATGCCCGTCTTTTTCTCCATGTTTGCAGAAGGCGTAGACGGCTTGGTTGAGCTTAGCGGCGCGCTCTCGAATCGGCATTTTGGAAACCGCTTCAAAATCTACGCCCTGAGCTTCGAACCAAGCAAACGCAGCGGTTAGAGCCTCTTCGTCTAAAGCGTTGTATGGTTTCGGCGTTTCTATGGCTAAAGTAACTTGTGATTTAAGTTTATCATTTTCGCCGATCCCACTCTTCGGGACGTTCTGCGGGCGCAAGACCACAATCAACGCTGTTAGTGCGATGACGACGAGAAGGCCAAAATAAAGACGGGTGTTTGAAAACATGGTGCAGTCTCCTGGGCTGGGTACGCCAGTCTCCCAAGGTTAAATAACGCGCCTAGCAAAATTCAACAAACCCGGCCGATTGCTTTGGGGTATTCGGGGAGGATCAAATGCAAGAACCAGTAAAGCGCGTCGTCCCATAGTAATACGGTAGGGTGATGCGCTACTGAGTTTTAGGCGGCCAGATACTCCTCGATGAGTTTTGCGCTAATTTCCGCCGCGTCGCCCTTGCCGTAGTCGGCGATAACGCCGCGCTCGCCAATCCAATCAGGCTCCGTCCAAAGCCGGTTCCAGCCTGCTTCAATGGTTTCAACCCATTCGGTCTCATCGCGCATAGTGATGCAGGGCTTGCGGTGGAAATACGCCTCTTTTTGAAGGCCGCCGGAATCCGTCAGCACCAGGTCGCAGTGTTGCAGGAGCGTATGCAGGTCGAAATAACCGACTGGGTCGATTAATCGCACGCCTTTGGGTTCGACGCCGCGCGCCGCCATCATTTTACGCGTGCGTGGATGAACGGCGAAAACAACGGCCCTTTCGCGAGCTTCTTTTTCGAGAAAAGAAATCAGCTTCTTAAATCGAAGTTCGTCATCCGTATTTTCCGCCCGGTGCATTGTGCACAATGCAAATGGCTTGTTGTCGAGCCCAAGCTTGTCGAGCAACGCTGTATTGTTCTTCGTTTGCTCAACTGCATAGAGGGTTGCATCATGCATTACGTCGCCAACCAGATGGACGCCTTTCGTTATTCCTTCGGCCTTAAGATTGTCAACGGAGACCCTTGTCGGGCACAAGAGCAAGTCCGATAGCTGGTCGGAAACGAGACGATTAATTTCTTCCGGCATTTTGCGGTTGAATGAGCGCAAGCCAGCTTCAACGTGAATGACGGGTATATGGATTTTCACTGCCGCCAGCGCGCCCGCAAGCGTTGAGTTGGTGTCACCGTATATCATAACCGCATCTGGCTTTTGGTCGAGAAAGATAGCCTCTAGCGCTTCTATCATGCGGCCGGTCATTTCGCCGTGGCGCCCGCCGCCAAGGCCCAGATGATGCGATGGCGCCGGTATGCCCAATTCGTCGAAGAAAATATCCGACATATTGGCGTCGTAATGCTGGCCCGTGTGGATAATCGCTTCGTTAAAAGCAGCGTTCTGCGCGATGGCCCGGCTGACGGCCGCGGCTTTGATAAACTGCGGGCGGGCGCCGACCACCGTCATAATATTTTTTTTGGCCATTGGTTCCTAGTCGAGATAATTCCTTGCGTCCGGAACAAAATGCGTATGCTGGGCGATGCACCGCTTAATTGTCGGCATGTTTTCTTTTGTCCAGGCGACTGTTCTGGCGAGGCCAGTGTGAATGTCAATCTGCGCTTCAAATCCCAGATCTCGGCGCGCTTTTTCGGGACTGCCGTAGCGATTGCCGGAATTGTCCCAATCACGCCGCGGGCGTAATTCCACCGGCGTAGGGTTATTGGTAAGGTGATTAATGGTCTCGGCGAGCTCCTTGATGGTGGTTTCTTTGCCAGAGGCCAAATTGTAGATTTCTCCCGGCTCGCCGCGCAGCCCCGCCGCCTGTAGGCCGCGCGCCATGTCTTCCACAAAAATAAAATCACGGCTGGTGCTGCCGCCATTATCGAGCGGCAAAGCCTCTTGATGAAGCGATTTGAAAACGAACGTTGGCGTCACATTCCGCCATATCGTGTGCGGCGTGCCGCGCCAGCGCCCGGCGCCCAGAATTTCGCCCGGCCCATAGACGTTCATAAAACGAGCCTTGACGAATGGCAGGCCCGACTGTTTCCAAAAATAATTGCCGTAAAGTTCGCCGATAATTTTCGACATGGAATACGGGCTGTCATGATAGAGGGAAACCGGCGCATCTTCTGAGGTCGCTTCCGCCTCGCCGTAGGTTTTCTCTGCAACCGCGCAGGCCGCCGCCGCATAAGTGATTTTCTTGAGGTTCGGAATATCCGACAACCGGTGAAATAGTTTGAGGCTTGTCAGCGTGTTGTTTTCGTGATCCTGCAACGGATCGGCGATCGACGATTGATTGCCGTGAAATGTTGACAAATGATAGCAGTAATCGAGGTCTTCGGGCAGGCCTGCGAGTACCGCATCTTCGGTAATTGAGCGTGGGATGAATTCGACCCGGTCATCCCCGGGCACGTTTGTCATGTCGGCCGACAGCATGTTGTCGATAATGATTAGCTTCTTGATGTCCTCTTCCAGAAGCTGTTTGGCGAGGTTGCTGCCGACAAAGCCGGCTCCGCCGACAATAAGAACTGTTGTTCCCGCAAAGGTTTCTTCAGCCATGTTTTAAGCCTCGCCGGTCAAATTCGGCTTTTTAAGATGCGCGTAGACCTCTTTCACGCCATACTCGTCGTACCAGGTCAGCATTTTACGGATTGTATCTCCAAAAGACACCGCCGCCTTCCAGCCAAACGCCCGTTCGGTCTCGCTAGGGTCAAGAACAACCGCTGGGACATCATCATCCCCGGGCGCTACGATCGGCACGTCTTCTTCCAGGGTTACGCCAAGATAGTCGACGACCTGGTCGAACACGTCCTTGATGGATTTGCCTTCTCCGGTGGAGACGTTGAAGATCCCGGTCGGAGCGTCGTCTTTTAACGCTAAGTCCATGATTGAGAAGAAATCGTCCATATCCATAAAGTCGCGGACGGTATCTGAGCAAAAGCAGCCCTTGCCGGCTTTCAGGCGCGTGTAAAATGTAGGGATAGGCCCGATCGACAATCGCGGGCCGGTAATATTGGCAAGGCGCAAAGATACAGCATTAAGTCGGCTCATCAGCACAAACTGCTCACCGGCTGTCTTGGATATGCCATAGCTTGTAAAAGGCGCGGTCGGGTGATCGATTGGAATCGGAACTTCATTGGGCCGCCCATAGCAAAGCGCGGTCTGAAAATTAACGAAGCGCTTCACATCGCAGCGTAATGCGGCTTTTGCTGTATAGATCGAACCAAGAACGTTGCTGTCAGCGTCCTCCGACCAATTCTCCGGATCTTTATAGGCCGCCGCAGAATGAATGACATGGGTCGGCCGAAACTCGTCAAACAGCCGGTCTACGGTTTCACGGTCTGCAATCGAGCCTTCGTGAATAGCGAGATTGGCGGCATCCTCGGGAAGCGAGGCCCGTGCGCCGGTCGCGAAATTGTCGATCACGGCGATTTCCATATCGCGACTGTCGATATAGCGATCGATGAGATTGGCGCCCAGACATCCGGCGCCGCCCGTAATTAAAAGCCGCATAACCGAAATTCCCTAGGCGTTCGATTTGTCTTCCTGCAATTTCAGGTGAGTATATTCGCCAAGCGTTCCGTGTTCTTGGTAATAATCAACCGCGAGCTGAACGAATTTGTCGCGTTCCGTGAACTCAATGTCTCCGAAATCCTGATAGGTTCGAGAAGGATCAAGCAGGATCGAAGCGGCGTCGTCTTCGCCTAGCGGATGAATGTCCGGCTCCGGATAATCATTGATGCCAAGGGCGCGAACCACGCTGTCATAAAGCTCTTTAATGGCGATGTCCGTGCCTGAAGAGAAATGATAGGCGCCGCGGCCTTTGCCGTCGACAGCTTTGATAACTGTATTTGCAAGGTCGCCGACATAAACGAAATCGCGGCGCGCTTCAGTCACGAAGCATTTCTTGCCGTCGCGCAGGCGAGCGTAAAAGATTGGCAACGGGCCGGAAACATTCCGCGGACCCACCACATTCGCGAGCCGGAACGTGACGTAATCTATGCCTGAGATTTCCAGGTAATCTTCGGCAGCCGTTTTGGATATCGCGTAAGAGGAGTTCGCGGGATTCTTCGGGTGGTCCAGCGTTATCGGCGACTGTTCGGGCTTGACGCCGTAGCATAGCGCGGTCTGAAAGTAGATGAAGCGTCCGACATTGTTTTCTTTGGCGGCTTTGACGAGATTGGCGCCGCCGACTGTGTTCGTCAGCGCATCGCTGTACCAGTCATCGGGGTCTTTGTAGGAGGCGGCTGTGTGCACTAGCACGTCCGGCTTGAAATCGCCGACAATCTGATCGATCAGCGCTTTGTCCGCAATTGACCCTTCGATTAGATTCAGACGTTCATGACTTTGTGGCAAATGCTCGCGGCGGCCAGTGTCAAAATTATCGATCGCCGTCACCTCATCGCCTCGGGCGAGTAGTAATTCCGCGACGTGCGATCCTACCTGACCGCAGCCGCCCGTAATAAATGCCTTCATGACAAAACCCCTTACTGGCCGTCGTTATTTTAACATGGCCCTGAATTCATGAGCCCGGTCGTAGAAGTTTTGATTCCAGAGTTCAAGGCTCAAAAGACCCCAGGTTTTACGAGAAAATTGCGAGTCTTTGTCAAAGTTTTTCAGAACGTTCTCGCTGTTCATGAACGGGCGCTGCATTGCCTTTTGTGAGCGAAATGTATCTTGGACGAAATCCCGGAGTTCTCCAGCATACCATTCCTTGAGCGGTACGGGGAAACCCATCTTGTCGCGGCGATCGGTCAGCGCTGTCGGCAGGAGGTCAGAAAAGGTTGACCGCAATAATTCTTTCAGCCGCCCGCCGGAATATTTAATCTCGGGCGGCACGCTTGCAGCAAATTCCACGAGCGGATGATCGAGGAGCGGCACTCTGGATTCGAGACCATGCGCCATGCTCATACGATCTTCGACCTGAAGAAGGGCGGGCAAAAGCCGCTTGAAGTCAAAGCGGCTCATCCTGTCCAGGTAGGCGTCAGGCGGCGTCGCCGACGGAGCGTTGAAGACGCCCTTAAAGCTGGCGACGACATGCTCCATATCAAGCGCGTCGTGATCTACCTCGTCGCTCAAATCGTCCGAACGGTCAATAAGCCGGTAGAACCGCATGTCGTGATCGCCGAAAAGGTTTTCATTGAAGAGTTTTTGTATGAGCGGTTTGTATTCCAGCAAGAGACCGAGGTTGGGAATGACGGATTCAAACGTCACTGAGAAAGCCCCATCATCAAGCCGGCCTTCAATCGCCCCCTTCAGAAGCTGTTCTAAATAACCTACGAGATAGCGCGCATAACCACCGAAAATTTCATCGCCGCCTTGTCCGCCCAAAACGACCTTCAAGTGCCTGGCCGCTAACTTCGAAACCATGTATTGCGGGAACGATCCGGGACCCGCGACAGGATAGTCAAGGTGATATATGACCTTCGAAATGTGATCGGAAAAGTCGGTCGCGGTGATGTCCGTTTGATGCAATGTATTGCCGCAGCGCTGTGCGACAACTTCAGCGTATTTGCTTTCATCATAGCCAGGATATGACGTAAACTTTCCGTGGAAGGATAAATTATTCTCTGGTGCAAAATTGCTTGCAATCATTGCAATGAGGCTGGAGTCAATTCCCCCGGACAGATAGCTGCCGATTGGTACATCCGCCCGCAGGTGCACATTCGTGGAATCATCGATAAGCCCGCGCAGGCGCTCCTGACAACCTTCGAGCGTATAACCATGCTCATGGCTGTAGGAGACATCCCAATATTCCCGGATATCGATCTTGCCATTTCTCACCGTGAGGGAATGGCCGGGCAGCAACTGTTTAACGCCTTCAAACAAGACCAGCTCAGAAATCGGATATTGAAAAGTCAAATATTCCGAGAATGCCTGACGGTTCATTTCGATGCTTGGCAGCAACGGCGCCAGCGCCTTGACCTCGGATGCGAAGTAAAGCGCGCCGTCTAAAATCGTATAATAGAAGGGCTTGATGCCGAACCGGTCGCGCGCGCAATGAAGCGTTCGAGTCTGTGTATCCCAAATTGCATATGCGAACATGCCGCGAAGGTCGCCAGGCGTATCAACGCCTTTGTCCGCATACGTTGCAAGAATTGTTTCCGTGTCGCTTTCTGATCGGAAATCCCACTTGGCCGATAGGGCGCTCTGGATTTCCAGATAGTTGTAAATTTCGCCGTTAAAAGTAATGGACGCGCCATTGGCTGCGTGCATCGGCTGGGCGCCGCCTTCACTCAAATCGATAATGGAAAGCCGTCGATGACCCAGGCCGACAATATCGTCATCGCCGCGCCACACGCCGTCGCCATCGGGCCCGCGATGGGCGATCAGGCCGTTCATCACTTCCAGTTTTTTTTGAAGATTTGGAATTGGCTCGCCAGAAAGACTTACTGCGCCGACAATACCACACATTTGACTGCTCTCAGGGCCTGAAAAGGATCTGTGCGTTCCTATCTACTTCTTTTCCAGGCGCGTCAACGTTTCGCCGCCGCAAGTAACGCACGGCAAAAAAGAAAGCCCTAACTTGAATAAATATCGCGTCATGACGCCCCAGCATTGGCCGGCAATCCCGATAGGGTTATTCTAAAACACACTTGTAAAATTGCGCCAAGATTCAGCATTTCTATCCTTGTCCGAAAGGATAATACTGTTGCTATCGACGCCCCAGTCGATTGCAAGGTCCGGGTCGTCCCATTTTACGGACCCATCGCTCGCCTGGTCATAATAATTATCGACCTTATAGGCGACATGCGTGTCCGGCTTGAGTGTCACAAAGCCGTGGAGAAAGCCGGCGGGTACGAAAATCTGAACGCCGTTTTCCGCGCTCAGTTCAGCTTTGACCCATTTTCCATAGGTCGGCGAGGCTTTTCGCGCATCGACGGCGACATCGACTATGGCGCCGCTCAAAACGCGCACCAGCTTTGCCTGGGCAAAGGGCGGCGCCTGATAATGGAGCCCGCGCAGCGTGCCCTTCGCAGCTGAAAAGGACTCATTGTCCTGGATGAAATCGCAATCGATCCCGGCCGCGCTGAAGGTTCTGGCGTTATAGATCTCGCAAAAGTACCCGCGCTCGTCGCCAAACCGCTTCGGGGTCACGAGTTTGACGTCGGGAATGTCCAGAGCTTCGACTTGCATGGGCTGAAAATCCTTTTTGCGCGCTTACTCGCGCCGACGCTTTATCCGGCGAGCCTCAACAGGATGCAACGGGGGGCGGGCGGGGTTGGCGGTTTCGCTGGGGGCGAATCCGCTCATAAGCAGAAAACCCCGGGGAAATCCGGTGGAAAACTACAACAACACCATATCTTGCGTAACGCGCTGAACTGGGCGCAATATGCTGTGGTAATTGCCGCTTTCGCGCGGAATTTTGTGAACGGGGAAACCGACCAATGTCTGATGCTGCCGAAACGATCCAGACCCTGCCTGGCCTCTTGACGCCTTCACGCGGCTACAAGCCGTTTCGCTATCCCTGGGCCTATGATTTCTGGAAGCGCCAGCAGCAGGTTCACTGGATGCCGGAGGAAGTGCCGCTCGGCGAAGACTGCAAGGACTGGGCGAATAATCTGGCCGATGGGGAGCGCAATCTCTTAACCCAGATTTTCCGGTTCTTCACCCAGGGCGATATTGAGGTCAACGACAACTACATGGAGCACTACGCACGGGTGTTCAAACCGGTCGAAGTGAAAATGATGCTGTCGGCGTTTTCCAATATGGAAACCGTGCACATTGCCGCTTATGCGCTTCTTCTGGAAACGGTGGGCATGCCGGATTCAGAATTTTCCGCCTTTATGGAATATGAATCCATGGCGGCCAAACACAATTATATTCAGGAATTCGGCACCGGCACCAATGAAGACATTGCCCGCTCGATAGCAATGTTTGGCGGGTTTACGGAGGGTCTGCAGCTCTTTGCATCCTTCGCTATGCTGATGAATTTCCCGCGCTTCAACAAAATGAAAGGGATGGGCCAGATCGTTACCTGGTCGATCCGCGATGAGTCGCTTCACTGCGAGGGCATGATCCAACTCTATCACGCATTTGCCAAAGAGACCGGCTGTGTAACGAAAGCGGTCGCCGACGATATTGTCGATTGCTGCAAGACTGTCGTCGGCCTTGAAGACAAGTTCATCGATCTCGCCTTCGAGATGGGCCCAGTGGAGGGCATGACGGCGGACGATATCAAGCAATATATCCGCTATATCGCCGACTGGCGGTTGGACCAGCTTGATCTGCCGAAAGTCTATGGCGTTGAAAAACACCCGCTGCCCTGGCTCACCGAAATTTTAAACGGCGTTGAGCACGCCAACTTCTTTGAAGCGCGCGCGACTGAATATTCAAAAGGAGCGACCCGCGGCGAATGGCACGGGCAAGAAGGCGTCTGGTCGAATTTCGATCAGATGATGGAAAAACGCAAAGAGGCGGCAGTTTAGCTACCCCCATAAACCGGCGCCAACGTCCTTGCCAATTCCCGCAATTGCGGGCGCATCTCTTCGACCATTTCCAACGCGCCGCGGGTGAGGCGGGCCAGGTTCTTTCTCGAGGCGTCGTCGAGCCGGTCTGAGCCGCGGCCCTTTTCGAGGCGATAGTCGAAGCGCGTATAATTCTCGCCAAGGAGATAGTGCAACTGCCGGCCGACGGCGCGGGCCTGTCCGTCCTGAATGGCGGAAATAAGCGGTGTACGGAATCTTCCCGCCGGGGACACCCATTGGGAAAAGCCCCAGTTGCGTGATTTTTCGAATGGGTACACGCGGGTTTGCCTGCCAGAGCCGATGGAGACGACGCGCAGATCGTCGCCGGGGAAAAGCCGCATCGCCTCAGCGACGGCGGCCATTGACGGGTCGTTAATATAAACGCCGCCGTCAATCGCGGTCCATGTCCGCGCGCGATCCGGCGTTTCGATTTTATGCGGCGGGAAGAAGGTCGGCGCCGCGCTCGATCCCAATATGGCGTCGCGCACGCGGATCATGCCGAACCGCTCGCCCTCGGCGAGATCGCTATAAGCCGGGCCGCCGCGGAACAGAACGACATCGCGCGGATCGATGGAATAGGCGGGGATCATCAAGTTTCGCCGCGCACTTGCGAAAACAACGTCGCCGAAACTTTCCTGAAGAACCGCGTTCAATCCGTCGGGTCCGTAGAGTGGTCCGAATAGCTGGGGCAGCCGGCCGAGAACGGGAATATTGCAATACCAGCGGGAGGGGAAAATCCGCCGCGCCTGTTTTTCAAACAGGGCGCGGATTTGGGCGGGGTTCGCGCCCGCGCTCCCGTCAGGCGCCGGCAGCGAGAGCCCCGCCGCGACAATCGCGCCGCTCGAAGTGCCGGCGATCAGGTCAAAGCATTCGCTGACCGTGCAGGTCTTGCCAGCGGCTTTAAACTCGCCGTCCAGCGCGTCGAGAACGATCGCCGCGACGATCCCGCGCACGCCGCCACCGTCAATCGAAAGAATATGCCGCGTTCCCATGCCAGCCTCGTAATTTGCCTGCCCCGGTAATGGCTTTCCAGTGTGGACAAGCCAACCGCACGCGGCCATATTCCGCTTAAATCAGGCGATAAATCAAATCACGAGTGCAAGAAGGCTGACATGTCAAACGATCCCGAACGCATCACCATTCTCGCCCGCGAATTCACTGCGGCGGCCCTTGAGTTTCATCGCGGACGCATGGCCGAGAAAGGCTATCGCATGGAAGGCTCGATCACGCCGCGAGCCTTTAAAATGATCGAAGGCATGGACGCGCCAAAGGATCTTTTTGAGGGTGAGCCGCTGTTCTCCGTGACCTTTGTAAAAAAAGACTAGGCGTCGCGGGGCCGCGATGGTGAAGCTCGAAATCTATTGGTCTTTTCGAAGCCCTTATTCATATCTTGCCGTCGATCGGCTCGCGGACATTGCGCGAGACTTTGACATCGACATCGATTTCCGCCCCGTTCGCCCCCTTGCTATGCGCGAGCCGGATTTCTTCGAGCGCGGCCGCAAACAGTTTTTGCCTTATCTTTTTAGTGATGTGCCGCGCGAGGCGGAACGGCTGGGCATTGCTTTCGGCATGCCCAACCCCGATCCGATCAAAATGGACATGGCGTCCGGCGAGGTCGATCCGGACCAGTCGATTATGAACGAAATCATGGGCCTTGCGATCGCCGCCTGCGCAGATAGTCGCGGGCTGGACTTTGCGCAGGCAGTCAGCGCCACAATCTGGGGCGGTAAACAAAACTGGAACGAGCCTGCGGTCCTTGCGGAGACTTTGGGCGATGCGGGGCTTGATCTTGCAGCGCTATCTAGTTGGGCTGCAGACAATCAGCCCGTTATCGATGAAACGATCCGCAGAAATGAAACCGCTCAACTCGAACATCATTGGGGCGTGCCGCTTATGGTGCTCGATGGCGAGCCATTTTTTGGGCAGGACAGGCTGGATTCGCTTGTCTGGCGGCTCGAGCAGCGCGGGCTGCGGCGAGATTAGGGGTTAATTTTTTTCCGCCGCCACCCGCGACAGATATTGCCCGTAGCCGGTTTTTGAAAGCGGCTTGGCGAGGTCGTTGAGCGCAGCGGCGTCAATATAGCCGAGCCGGTAAGCGATTTCTTCAAGGCAGGCGATTTTGAGCCCCTGGCGTTCCTCAATGGTTTGCACAAAGTGCGCCGCCTCAAGCAGCGACGCGTGCGTGCCGGTGTCTAGCCAGGCGAAACCCCGGCCCATAATATGCGCCTGCAATTGGTTGTCGCGCATATACATCTCGTTGAGAGTTGTGATTTCCAATTCACCGCGTGCGGAAGGCTTGACCGCGCGCGCGCGTTCGCAAACCGTCTCGTCATAAAAATACAATCCGGTTGCGGCGTAGCTGGATTTTGGCGCCGCAGGCTTTTCTTCGATGCTGACGACTTTTCCGCCGTCCGCAAATTCAATAACACCGTAGCGTTCGGGATCGGCGACCTGATAGCCGAAAATTTCAGCGCCGGATTTCAGCGCCGCCGCTTTTTGCAGCATTTCTGCAAGGCCATGGCCGTAAAAAATATTGTCGCCGAGGACGAGCGCGCATTTATCGCCGGCGATAAACTCTTCGCCAATGATGAACGCCTGGGCGAGGCCTTCCGGTTTCGGTTGCTCAGAGAACGCGAAACGAATGCCCAATTCCGCGCCGTCGCCGAGGAGCCGCTCAAACGAGCGTCGATCCTCCGGCGTCGTAATAATGAGGATGTCGCGAATCCCCGCCAGCATCAGGACGCTCAGCGGGTAATAGATCATCGGCTTGTCGAAGATCGGCAGGAGCTGTTTTGAAACGCCGCGCGTGATCGGGTGCAGCCGCGTGCCGGAGCCTCCTGCCAGAACGATACCCTTCATGCCGTTTCCTTTGCTTAGCGGTGGTTTGCGCCCACCCGTAGCCACTCTATTGCATGGTTGCCGCGCCATGCTCAAATTGCACCGATACATAATAGGAAAACGCTGATTGACGCGGGGTTAAGGCCCTCGTGGACGCGGGGCCGCGATCATCCTATGATCGCGCGCTCAATGGCTGAAGGAGGGGTTATGAAGCGCCTGGCTGTCTTTCTTGCGACCTTATTGTTTCTCAGCGCCTGTGCGACGGGATCGCCGAGGGCGAAGCTCGTCGACCGGTTTGTAGAATTTGGCCTGTCAAAGGAGCGCGCCGTTTGTCTCGCCGACGAGCTTGACGACCGTCTTGAGCGAGACGATCTCAATGATGTTGTCGACTATGTTGGCGGTCTGAATGAGGCGACGAGCCCCGGTGAGGCGATTGATGCGCTTTTGAGGATTGGAAACCCACGCGCAGCCGCAGCGATCACCCGGGCGAGCCTTGCCTGCGCTTTCGGCGGCCGGGAGTAATTAACAGCGAACCGGCCGGCTGGCCCGCGAACAGGAATAATCCATGAGTTGGTCAGACGCCCGTGTGCCGCATGCGTCGGGGGCGATAGGTGATGTTTTCGCCGAAGTCGGCGAGACGTTTGCGGAAAATTTTGCCGACGGGCTGGAGCTCGGCGCTTCTTTTGCGGTTGTCATCGATGATGAGCTTGTTGTGGATATACGCGGCGGGCACGCTGACAAAGCGAGGCAAGAGCCGTGGACGGAGGATACGCTCGCCTGCATCTATTCTAGCGGCAAAGCCGTGCTGGCTCTCCTAATTGCGCAGGCTGTTAGTAACGATCAGTTGGACTACGACGCGCTGGTTGCAGAATACTGGCCGGACTTTGCGCAAGCCGGCAAAGAAAAAATCACCGTCGCTCAGCTTCTGTCGCATCAGGCGGGCCTCTGCGGCATTCGCGATGAGATGCCGCCCGAAACCTGGCTCGACTGGGATGCGATTGTTTCGCGCCTCGCCGCCATGGCGCCATTGTGGGAGCCGGGAACGGCGAATGGCTACCACCCGCAGACATTTGGCTTTCTCGCAGGCGAATTGTTACGGCGGGTGACGGGCAAAACAGTTGGCCAGTTGATCGATAGCTTTCAGCTGCAAACTTTCTGCGGCGTGAACGCTTCTCAAGTCTCGCGCGCCGCCTTTATGCCAAAGCCGCCAACGGCGCCGGACCTCGGCGACCTCAATGAGTTCACGCAACTCGCATTTTTAAAAAAATGGTCTGCGCCGGCGCGCGTCTCGCGAGAAGACTGGATGGCGGCGGAACTCCCGGCGTCTAACATGCACAGCGATGCGCGCTCGCTGGCGCGCATTCTCCAACCCTTCGTCAATGGCGGAAGAAGGGAAGGTAATCCGCTCCTCACCTCAGATGCGATAGAGGGCGCCTTTGCAGAGCGCATTCGCGGCGATGACCTCGTGCTGCCGTTTCACCTGTCCTGGGCGGCGGGGCTTATGCGTAACATAAACCACCATTTCGGGCCTAATGAGGCCGCCTACGGCCATGCCGGCTTTGGCGGATCATGCGTATTGATTGACCCTGAAAACCGGCTCACCGCCGCCTATGTCATGAACAAGATGTCGCCGCATCTCGTTGGCGACCCGCGCGCCTTGCGGTTAATTAATGCGGCTTATGACAGTCTTTGACCGTTAAAATTTAATTCGAAAATCGACGCTGACAAAAGCCGGTTGCGGATAGCCGGGCATCACTTTTGAAAATGACCGGGATTCGTGAAGGTAGTCTTTGCGCAGTTTCGTGTCAGCGCGCGCCCGCGCCGTCACGGCAAGCATCTCAACCCTTTGTTCGCCCAGCATCAGCGCCGTTATCGGGCGCGGCGCTGGTTTGCGTCCAGTAGCAAAGCTCCTCGTGTCGCTGCCTGCTAGCGCCGGCGCGGCATGAAAAATACACGCGCCCGCAAGCGCGATCTTTTTGATCAACATCGGCATCGCCTCCGTCCCTTCTCGTCCAAACGGTGCATGGCGGAGATGTCGAAAAATTTATGCCGGGCGGATTATTTTGCATCAAAATTGCCGGCGAAAACCGGTCAAATTAGATTGAAATTCTCCGGTTCAGCCAGTCGATCAAAAGCGCGTTCAGTGCTGCGGGCTTTTCCCACATGGCCCAGTGGCCGCTGCCGCTGATAACGTGTTTTTCAAGATCGGGGACGAGTTCTTCCATGCCGTCCGCGCTCTCCGGCGGCAGAAAAAGATCGAGCTCGGCGCCAATCCAGAGGCTGGGCTTACGGATGATTTCATCGCGGCCCTTCATCAATTCCCAATTGCGATCGACATTGCGGTAGAGGTTGACGCCGCCGTGAAAGCCGCTCCTTTTATAAGCGTCGACATAGATTTTGATCACATCGTCAGAAACAATGAGGCTATCCGTATCCGGTTCTTTAGCGTTTTTAAACCGGCCCGGCAGATCGTAAATGCGAGGGATAAGGGAGGCCCAACGCTCTCGCGACGGCGGCTTTTGAAACATCATTTTCACGAAGCGTTCGATATCTGTTTCGAACAGTCGTTCCGGCGCCTCCGGTTCCTGGAACTGGACGAAATAATGTTTTTCCGTGAAACGTTTTTTAAAAATCTCTATCGGCGGCGCCGGCGGTCGCGGCCTCACCGGCGTGCAAACGCCGATAATCGCGGCGACTCGATCCGCGCGCCATTGCCCCATGCTCCAGACTATCGCGCCGCCCCAGTCGTGGCCGCAAAAGACGGCCTTTTCGATGTCGAGCGCATCAAGCACCGCGGCAAGGTCGCTCGTAATATGTTCAATGTCGTAAAGCCTGACGTCCTTTGGCGCATCTGACCGGCCGAAGCCTTTCAGATCGATTGCGATCGCACGATAGCCTGCCGCCGCCAGCGCATGGATCTGGTTTCGCCAGGAAAAAGCGATCTCCGGCCAGCCATGAACAAGAATAATCGGAGGTTGTTTGCGCTCAGGGTCGACGTCAACCTCATAGGCGGCGATTTTGACGCCATTAGCGTCGATAAAAGCGGGATCGGGAAATTGAAGGTCCATAATGAGGCGATGGTGATGGTAATCTGGCGCAAGCACAATGATGCAATACAGTGGGCGGACCGCTTGCTGCGCTTTCCTGTTTCCAAGTTCCGGCAAGGCCGCTACATGCTTCCGTCATGACGGAAGAAACGACATTGCAACAGGCGGGAATTGCGCCGGCGGGGTGGGTGCTGCAGTCCCATCCGCAAACCTTCAGCGCCCATGCCGGGCCGTTTTATTTTCGCGAAGAGGGCGCGCCGCCTGGCGTTGGCTTTTTTTCAGAGCAGCATCACGCAAACCTTGGCGGCATTGTTCATGGCGGCGCATTGATGACGCTGGCCGATATGTCGCTTTTTGATATTTGTTTCCGGGCTGCGGGGCGTTTTCCTGCCGTTACGGTAACAATGAATTCGGAGTTCCTGAGCCCGGCGCCGTTAGGTGAATTTATTGAGGCGACTGGTGAAGTTATGAAAGCAGGCAGGACTACAGTCTTTGTCAGAGGCGTGATCACCGCAAAGGAAAAAGCGGTTTTGAGTTTTTCAGGGTCCCTTAAGCGGCTTTCATAAGACGTTCCGCGCGGTTGGCGCGCGCGGCGTCGATGCTGAAGATGGCGAGCGCCGTCCAGATCAAACCAAAGCAAATCGCATGCGCTGTCGTGAAAGGCTCGCCGTAATATATGCCCAGCGCGAACTGAATGGTTGGGCCGATATATTGAAGAAAGCCGACCGTTGATAGTTTCAAGCGCCGGGCTGACAAGGCAAACAGCACCAGTGGAACAACGGTAACCGGCCCGGCAAGAATGAGGAGGGTATTCATGCCGACAGAATGCGCGAGGAAGACAGCGGCGCCGGAACTCATCAACCAGAAAAGATAGGCTAGAGCGATTGGCGATAGCAACGTGGTTTCGACGAACAGCCCCGGCATGGCGCCGACAGGAATTGTCTTGCGCAAATATCCGTAGAGCGTGAATAAGACGGCGAGGGTTAGAGAAACCCAGGGGAAAACGCCGGCGCCGAATGTGAGCACCAGAACCCCTGCGGTGGCAAGGACGACGGCGATAATTTGCGCCGGGCGCAGGTGCTCGCCGAGAACAAAAACCCCGGCGGCGACATACATCAGTGGATTAATGTAATAGCCAAGGCTCGCTTCAAGGATGCGATCATTGATCACCGCCCAGACATAAATCAGCCAGTTGCCTGAAATTGCGATCGCGCTGACGCCAAGCAATATTAAAACCCGCCACGTCATGAATGCAGTTTTTACTTCGCGCCATTGGCTGCGCAGCGAAATAAGAAGCGCCCCGAACGGTACTGACCAGACAATTCTATGCGCCAGGATTTCAAGCGCGGAGACATCATAAAGCAGTTTCAAATAGGCGGGGAAAACACCCCAAAGCGTATAAGCGCCGACGCCGGCTAAAAGCCCGAACTGAATATCGGGGTGCAGTGATTTGTGATTGCCGCCAGACATGAAAACGCCTCAAATTTTTCGGTCGTGTAGCGCTAGCGTACTCGCAGGCCGACCCATTTCTTGCGTGTGTTACGCGGCGGCGCGCAGAAGGCCGCGATTAAGCAACAGTTCCGCGATCTGCACTGCGTTCAATGCCGCTCCCTTGCGCAGATTGTCGGACACGCACCAGAAGGCGAGGCCGTTATCGACCGTTGGATCTACTCTCAGACGGCTGATAAAGGTTGCAAAGTCGCCAACGCATTCGACCGGCGTTACATAGCCGCCATCTTCGCGCTTATCGACGATCAAAATACCGGGCGCCTCGCGGAGAATTTCTCGGGCCTCATCATCAGAGAGCGGCTTTTCAAGCTCAATATTGACCGCCTCCGCGTGGCCGACAAAAGTCGGCACCCGGACGCATGTCGCCGTCAGTTTGATTTTGGGATCAAGAATTTTCTTGGTCTCCGCCGTCATCTTCCATTCTTCTTTGGTGTAGCCGTCTTCCATGAAGGCATCGATATGGGGGATGACGTTAAACGCAATCTGCTTGGTGAACTCCGTAGGCGAAGGCGTGTCGTTGACATAAATGCCTTTGGTCTGGGTAAAGAGCTCGTCCATCGCCGCTTTGCCTTTGCCGGACGTCGACTGGTAGGTGGAAACGACGACGCGCTTGACGGTCGCGGCCTCATGGAGCGGTTTTAATGCGACAACGAGTTGCGCCGTCGAGCAATTCGGGTTGGCGATAATATTCTTTTTGGAAAACCCGGCGACCGCATCGGCGTTTACTTCCGGCACTATCAGCGGCACATCCGGGTCCATCCGGAAATGCGACGAGTTGTCGATGACAACCGCACCGGCCTTTGCAGCCTTCGGCGCCCATTCTTTCGAAACGGCGCCGCCGGCGGAAAAAAGAGCAATGTCGACTTTGGAAAAGTCGAATGTTGCGAGATCCTGGCATTTCAGCGTCTTTTCGCCAAAAGAGACTTCGCGGCCGATCGACTGGCGCGAGGCGAGCGCGAACACCTCTTTCACGGGGAAAAGACGTTCATCGAGAATGGCCAGCATTTCCTGGCCGACATTGCCGGTGGCGCCGACAAGGGCGACATTGACTTCCATGATCTGCTCCATTTTGAAAGCGCGACAGACGCCGATATGACGCCGCTGTCAAGCATTGGCCGAGGAAAGGCTCATCATAAATAATAAGATAAACAATAGCCCGGCTATATAAGGGCTCGCCACAAATTGCTGCTTCCGCTCCATGGAGCGGCGCTGCACGGATTAAGGCAAATCAACCGCCCCAAATGGAACGATCTTGTTGTCCGCATCATGGCCGATATCGGCGCGGCCGAGATAGGGAACATCGGCGCGCACGCACCAATATTGCGCGATCTCTTCCTCGCTTTGGCCGAACGGGCGATCGTTTTCCGGCACGTCGCTGATGCGCCCAAGTTTGACGCCAGCGGCGTTTTTTAACTTTGGGCTCGACATGATCGTAAACAGCGCCCGGTCGATGCTGTAAAGATATTCCGAAACATCTTCGAGCAGGACGACATGGCCTGAAAGGTCCGGCGCCCAATCCGTCCCGATCAAATGACTAAGGACCGTAATATTGAAGGCGGCGACTTTCGCGCCCGATTTTGCCGTTGGCTCCAGAGCATCCACTGCGTCGTCAACGAGAAACTCGAGCGCCCGCGTAATTGCGTCTTCGCCGTCATCGCGGGGCAGATCCGTCGGCATTGGTCCGTGTACGGGCTTGCCAATGCCTTCCTTGTAGAGCCGCGCCATGATCATGCCGGCGTCGGAATAGCCGAGATAGGTTTTCGCGCGCGCCGCATCATTGAGCTTTGGAAAAACGCTTTCATCGAGGCGGCAGGCGCCATAGCCGCCGCGGGCGAACCAGACGGCGTCAAATTTCGGATCGTTTGCAACCTCGAGAAAGGCTGCGCTGCGCTCGGCGTCCGATCCGGCGAAATGTCCGGCAGTAAGGAAACATTGCGGATGAAAATGCAACTGCAATTGTTCGCCAAAACGCGCAGCCGCGATACTGCCGATTTGCGCCGCCAGATCTTGCGTTATGGGCCCGCCGGGACAGACCAGGGCGATATGTTTTGTTTCTTTGCTCATTTTTAAGCACCTAACCTAGCAAGACGGCGTAAATCAGGCCCTAACCTTGAGGGTGACGCACTATAAACAAAATCAGCCTATAGCGATTTCCCGATGACTGAGAAAAAAGACTATTTCTTCTGCGGTATTGGCGGCTCGGGCATGCTGCCCCTGGCGATGATCGTCAAGGCGAAGGGCTGCCATGTCGAGGGCTCAGACCGGGCGCTGGATCAGGGGCGCACTGGCGCGAAGTTCGACTATTTACGCGCGCTGGGCATAAGGCTCCATGCCCAGGATGGGTCGGGGCTGACGCGCAAGGGGCAGACCCTTGTCGCTTCGGCGGCCGTGGAGGACACGGTGCCTGATGTTGTCGCCGCGAATAATGTCGGCGCCGCGCGGCTTTCCCGCGCCGAACTTCTCGCCCGGCTTTTCAACGAGGCGGCGCAGCCAATCGGCGTTGCAGGCACCAGCGGAAAGTCGACGACGACGGGCATGATCGGCTGGATCCTCCATCACGCAGGCAAGGACCCGACCGTGATGAACGGGGCCGTGATGAAAAACTTCGTCAGCGAGGATGCGCTATTCGCCAGCGCCCTGGTTGGCGAGGGCGATGCGTTTGTCAGCGAGGTGGATGAAAGCGACGGCTCCATCGCGATGTTCAATCCGAAGATCGCCGTGCTCAACAATGTCGCCCTTGACCACAAAAGCATGGACGAGCTGCGCTCGCTCTTTAGCGGTTTTGTCGACAAGGCCGATACCGCCATTCTTAATCTCGACAATGAGGAAACGGCGCAGATGGCGCGTGGGCGGTCCGGTCATGCCATTACTTACAGCATCGATGACAGCTCTGCGGACTTCTTTGCGTCGGGTATTGAGCCTCAGCCTTTCGGCATTTCGTTTGATGTCCGGGAAGCGCAAAGCGGCGGCTCCGCGCCAGTCGCGCTGAAAATGCCCGGTCGCCATAATGTTTCCAATGCGCTGGCCGCAATCGCGGCGGCGGGCGCCGCCGGCGTTTCGCTGAAGGAGGCCGCCGGCGCCCTTTGCGGGTTCGAAGGCGTCAAGCGCCGCCTTGATTATGTCGGCGAGGCGTCCGGGGTGTCGGTCCTCGACGATTTTGCCCACAACCCGGACAAGATCACGGCCAGCCTGAAAAGCCTGCACGAATTTCCGGGTCGGCTTTTGGTTATGTTCCAGCCCCATGGCTTCGGCCCGCTCAATAAAATGAAAGATGAATTCATCGCCTGTTTTGCGAGCAATCTTGATAAGGATGATGTGCTCGTGATGCCCGAGCCGGTCTATTTTGGGGGCACCGTCGACCGGTCGGTGTCGAGCGACGATATTGCTGCGGGTGTTGTTCGGGCCGGGCGCAATGCGGAGGCGCTGGCGGATCGCGACGCCTGCGGGGCAAGGCTGCTGACGCTCGCAAACCCCGGGGACCGCATCGTCATTATGGGCGCCCGGGACGACACGCTGTCGGTTTTTGCGACGGATTTGCTAGGCGCCTTGACATAAGTCATGTGGTTGCGGGGAGAATGTCATTTCCCAGCAATACTGTTTTCCTGACGGTCCTTGTAATTCTGTTTTCCAGCGATCTTTGCATTGCACTCGCGGCCTAAGACGGTACATCCCACCTATCTCGTCTGGCGGACAATCAGTACACGCCAAATTGACATGAAAGGGGATAATGATGAGATCAATTCTCATTCTCGCAGCAACGCTTCCAACAATTTTTTCTCCGGCGCTTGCCGAACAGGGCGATTGGCTGGTGCGCTTGCGCGGCATTTATGTGGCGCCAAATGAAACGTCTTCGTCGATTGAGCCGGGCTTTCCAACCGCAAGCGTGTCGGTGGATGATGCGGTCGTGCCGGAGCTCGACTTCACCTATTTTCTGACCAACAATATTGGCGCTGAGCTGATTCTTGCCACGAGCCCTCATGATATTTCCGGCGAGGGCGCGCTTTCGGGTCTTGGCGAAATCGCTGACGCGATGGTGCTGCCGCCAACATTGACGCTGCAATATCATTTCCTGCCCAATGAGAAGGTGCGTCCTTACATAGGCGTCGGCGTCAACTGGACGATTTTTTACAATGATGACGCAAAACAGCCGCTGATTGACGCGTTAGGGCCAACATCGGTGGATATGGATAACAGTTTTGGCGTCGCGTTTCAGGCTGGCGTTGATTTCGATATTAATGAGCGGTTTTTTCTGAACGCTGACGTTAAATATGTCGAAATGGACACCACGGCGACGTTGAACTCTGGCGGCGTCATCAACACGGTTGATGTCGATATTGACCCG
>Ga0209633_10000750_pt1 | contig 36189 bp, 33 predicted proteins | sample Cruoilmetagenom1_FD_187290 | JGI IMG/M metagenome (GOLD analysis project Ga0209633, IMG submission 187290) | Oil polluted marine microbial communities from Coal Oil Point, Santa Barbara, California, USA - Sample 1 (SPAdes) (version 2) | ecosystem: Environmental > Aquatic > Marine > Oil seeps ...
GCACCGGTGATATTCCCTGCTCGCGGGTCACCGGCAAGTGGTTGTTTCCAAGGGCGCTGATCGATCTCTGGGTGGCGCGTTCGACCGAGCTGCCGGACGGCCTGCCGGCCAGCGCCGTTGGCGGAGCGCCGTCGGCCCCGGTGGTCGCGGGCAGCCACGATCCGCTTTTGGAATGGGCGCTCCGCGAATCGGGCTCCGACTTGGCGCTTCATCCGGGCGGCAGCCTCGACGGGCTGCGGCGGCTGGCGGCGGGCGAGGCGGTGGTCGCGGGCAGCCATGCGCCCGATGCCGACGGCGGCTATCGCGGGCAGGTCGCGGCGCAGGCGCTCGCCGGCCGGCCGGTCGTGGTGCTCGCCTGGGCTTGGCGGCGCCAGGGATTGGTGGTCGCCCAAGGCAACCCCCACGGCCTCAAGAGCATTGCCGAACTGGCGCGCCGCGGCGTCCGTGTGGTGCTGCGGCAAGAGGCGGCGGGGTCACAGTTGCTGCTGCTCCATCTGCTGGCCAAGGCGGACCTGGGTCTCGATGCGCTGAGTGCGATCGAGGGCCCCGCACGCAGCGAAAGCGATGTGGCCCGCGCGGTGATCGAAGGGCGGGCCGATGCCGGGCTCGCCATCGAGGCGGCGGCCCGCGAGCATGGTCTCGATTTCGTGTCCCTGCATCGCGAGCGCTACGACCTGGCGGTGATGCGGCGCGACTATTTCGAGGCGCCGGTGCAGGCGTTGCTGTCCTTCGCCCGATCGGAGGCTTTCAGCGCGCGCGCGCGCGCGCTGGGCGGTTACGAGATCGGCGAGCTTGGCAAGGTCATCTACAACGCGCCCTGAGCGCGCTGGGCGGAGGGGGCAGGGCGGCGTTATTCGCTTTTGCGCTGACCGTAGTTCGCCGTGTAGGGGTACTGGCCTGCGATCGTGAATTGATTGATGGTGTTTTGAACCGGTTTGCTGGCGAGCCATTTAATGAACAGGCGCGCGCGGGCGGCTTGCACGTCCTTGTGGAGCTTCGGGCTCACCAGCATTGCGCCGTATTGGATCACCATACGGGGATCGTCGGCGACCAGCGGCACGTAATTACGCGGCCTCTGCAAGCCCAGCCAGGTCCCGCGGTCGGCAATCGTATAGGCGTTCCGGCGCAGCGCCTCCTGTATGGTCGCGCGCATACCGCCCTTCACGCCGAAATACCAGGTCTTTGCCTCCGGCGTGTCGACCTCGATATTGGCTTCCTCCCAGATCCCGCTTTCGATCCGATGCACAGCACTGCCGTCGGCGCGCGAGGCAAACTTGGCCTCCGCAGAAGCGATCAGCTTGACGGCCTCGACGATGCTGGTCATGCCGCGCAACCCGGCGGGGTCGGTGCGCGGGCCCAGCATGATCAGCTCGCCATACATGATGTCGCTTCGCTCGACCACCACGCCGGCATTGAGTGCCGCGCGCTCGCGTTCCTCGTCCGATAGCCACAGGATGTCGGCCTGGCCTTGGCCGGCGAGAGTGAGCGCATCCGGTGGCTCGAGGACAAGGACCCTGACCGCGATTTTCGTCTGGCGCTCGAACTGGGGCAGCAACCGATCCAGCAGCCCAGAGCGTGACAGCGCCGATGGGACCACCAGACGCAGCTTGCGCGCGGCGCTTTGCGCGAACACCGATCCGGCATGCGACCCCAGAAGACCTACGATCAGCAGCGCGGGCAAGATTGCTTGCAAGCAATCGCGAAGCAACCACCGACGCGGCGAGGCAAGCATTGTGGAGGACCCTTCAGCCTTGTGGTTCGACGGATCACGATAGCTGATCTGGCGCATCCGCGTCGATGTTCCAGGCGCCCACCTGTGACGAATCTTGGGGCAGCCTACGAACTCGGTGGGACCTACGATCTCGGGGGGGTGGCCGGCATGAAGGGCAACAAACGGTTGATCCGGTAGGTGCCGATCGCATGCTGTCCGGCGGTGCCCGTCATCCAGTCGAAAAACGCACGGGCCGCGCTGGCGCGCTTCGCTCCGATACGCGAGGGGGCGACCAGCGTCACGCTATAAGGGTTGATCAATGATTTGTCGGTGGTCACCAGCGGCACCAGCGCACCCTTGTTTTTAAACGCCAGCCATGTGCCTTGGTCGGTGAGCGTATAGGCGCCGCGGCCCGAGGCGACGTTCAAGGTGGCGCCCATTCCCGCGCCGGCTTCCATGTACCAACGCCGTGCGGGCTTGCTTGGGTCGATGCCGGCGGCCTTCCATAGACGGCGTTCGGCGCGGTGCGTGCCGCTGTCGTCGCCGCGCGAGACGAAACGCGCCTTGCGCCGGGCGATCCGGCGGAAGGCGGCGGTGGCGCTTCCCAGACCCGCGATTCCCGCCGGATCGGATTTCAGGCCGACGACGATGAAATGATTGTGCATCAGATCGCGGCGCTCCGTGCCGTGCCCGGCGCGCAGGAAGGCGCGTTCGCCAGCCGGATCATGGGCGATGAAGACGTCGATATCGCCGGCTCGTGCAACGCGCAGGACCTCGCCGGTGCCGCGCACGATGGCGCGAACGCGAACGCCGGTATCCGCTGTGAAGCGCGGCAGGAGATGGGCGAGGAGGCCGGAGTTCTCAACCGTCGTGGTCACGCCCAGGCGGAGTATGGGTGCTCGCTCGGCGGCAAGCGTATTCAGAAAGGCGGTGAGGCCCGTCGCCACCAGGCACGCGGCAAGTCCAACAATGCGCCGCCGCGCAAGCTCCACCGCCGATTTGGACATTGCCAGCATGCTCCAAGGATGCTTGACGCCCTGGCAGACCGCAAGCCACCAATGGCCGGATCATTTCGGAAGCGGCGCCCGCGCGGGCCCTGGCAAAAAAGGACCGATCCCCCGGCCGCCGTCGAGAGGTCTAGGGGGCGGTCCGGGGTCCGGTCCGAGGAGAGTTCCGGAGTGGAGAGGAAGGGCTTGGGTGAACCGATGCCTTCCTTCGTTGACACTGCTCACGCTGGATCGATGCGTTCCAGGTTCACGAGTTGAACTTTAAAAGTAGTAGCGGGCCGAAAACTGCAGGCGATGGACCACGGACTCGTTCGCGTTGTGGAAGTTCGACCGCAGCCAGTGGTACTCGATGCCCATCCGCACATCGCGAACCGGCTGCCAGACGATGTTGGCCAGGAGCGACCAGTGCACGTCGAGCGTCCGGCCGGGAATGTTGCCCTTGGCGATGTGCTGCTCGACATCGGTGTCGACGCGGCCGAAACCGACATTCATCGAGATCGTGTCGGTCCACTTGTGGGAAATCCAGCCATAACCGCCGTAATGCCGGATCGGCTTGACGTCGACATTTCCGCCATTAACGCCGGTGACCGCGATGCTTTGCGTCAGCGGTCCGCGCCAGTACTTCGCCATGCCCTGGCCGAAGAAGCCGAGGACCGCGAATTGGGTGCGCTTGCGGTTGAATTTGTACCGGAAGGCGCCTTGCACCGCCCAAGTGAAAGTCTGGTCGTTCGAGCCCACGCCGTCGTCAATCCCGTCCCGACCGAACACCGCGCCGAACTTGACGCGGCCGCTCGACCACACATGCTGCAGGGCAACGACGATATCGGGCACGCCATCGGGTGCGCCGCCGGCGGAGGTGACCACCGGGTCGACATAAGTCGCGCTGGTGACGGCGCCGCTGGTTTCAGGGTTCTCGACCGCGAGCAACAGGGCCGTACCGCCGCCGAATTTATGGGTGTAGCGGATCTGGCCCTGGCGCCCATTGCCGCTGGCCGCGAGGCCACGGTCCTGGAACGTCCACATCTCGAACTTGGTGAAGCGGATGGTCGAATAGTTCTGACCGGCCATCACCGGACCGAGCGAGCCCCAGGCATGGCGGACGCGGAAGGTATCGGAATTGGAAACGATCTGGTTGCCGCCGGCCCCCATGAAGTCACCCTCGATGCGGGTGTGCAGGATGCCGTAGTCGGTCGGCGTCCAGGTCTTGATGAAGAAGCGCGACCGCCGCGCGTGCAGGCGGACGTGCTGCTGGCGGTTCGCACCGGCCGAACCCCTGGACGGGAAAGAGCCACCCGAGGCGCCGTTCGACGATACCGCATCGCCGCTGGCGTGGTTGAAGTCGTAGATCAAGCTCAACTGGGCGAAGCCGCCGATCTGCATCGACGTGTTGGTGCCCGGAAGTTTCCAGCTCCGTTTGCGCGAGCCGGCCTCGACCGCGGCGGCGGCCGCGACGCGGCGGCGCTGGCGCGCGCGCTTGGCTTCCAGTGCGCTAAGCCGCGCCTCGAGCTTTTCGATTTCCTGCTGCATGGCGCTTTGGCGCTCTTCTAGTCTGTCCGCCGCAAGCCCCGGCATGGCGGCCGTTGTGACAATGCAGGCCGCGCCTATGCCAAGGAGCGTAGTCCTTGTCGTTTTGATCCCCATGGGACCTCCTCTCCGAACTAAGTTCGTCCCCCTAAGAGACTTGTTGTGAAACTGGTTCTAAGTGGCGTTTGTTACGGCATGACGACTCGACCATGACAGTTGGGATTCGCGCAACACGCCGCGGAGCGCGTGCTATTTCGAACACGGTGTAACGGTTCGGGCGCCCGCCTGAATTGATCGAAGTTACACCTGAAAAGATGAACGGGGGCAGGGCGCAGCCGGTGGGCGCGCTCCGGCAATGGCGCTCGCGAGCAAACCCGCTGCGTGAACGATGCCGCGCGTGCCGACATACCGTGGGGAAACTATTCAAAAAATCGACCGGGCCCCGGTTGGACGGATATGTGGGAGTCAGGGGCCCGGTCGGGGGAATTTGCAGGTCGCGGGACAATTTTTCTTGCTCTTGGTGCTGGGGGCCGCTCGGACAGTGGCTCGGATCGCCTGAGTGCGGTAACAGCGGGTTCGGCCCCAATGCCTTAGTTGCGAGTCATTCTTATTATTATTGCGAGCTATTCGCAAGAAGTAATTTGATGTTGCTCCCCATGGCGCCGCCTTTGGGGCGTTCGGTCAATTCGCGTTCGGGTAGAACAGCCGAAGGCCCTTCACCTTGAACGCGGCTATGGTTTTCTGGCCTTCTGCCGACGTCAGCCAGGCAATGAACGCATTACCGTCCTTCACCTTCACATGCGGATGTTTGCCTGGGTTGACGAGGATCACGCCGTATTGGTTGAAAAGGCGCTTGTCGCCCTCGACCAGCAGGGTGAGGCTGCCCTTGTTGCGAAAGGCGATCCAAGTGGCGCGGTCGCTCAGGACATAAGCGTTGAGCCCGCTTGCGGTATTGAGCGCCGCACCCATGCCCGAGCCGGTCTCGCGATACCAGTGTCCGCCCGCCGTCTTGATGTCCACGCGCGCCGCGCGCCACAGCCCGCGCTCTTTCTTGTGCGTCCCGCTGTCGTCGCCGCGTGAGACGAACGTCGCCTTGGCCTTGGCGATCATTTTGAGCGCAGCCGTCACGTTCTTGCCGCCGCGGATACCCGCCGGATCGCCCGTCGGTCCGATCAGCACGAAGTCGTTGTACATGACGTCGAAGCGCTTGACCCCGAAGCCCTCGCGCACGAAACGCTCTTCGGAAGGTTTGTGGTGGACCAACAGCACGTCGGCGTCGCCGCGCTTGGCGAGGCGGATCGCCTGGCCGGTGCCGACCGCAATGACCAGAATACGAATGCCGGTGCGGGCCTCGAACGCCGGCAGCAGGTGGCTGAAGAGCCCCGAATTTTCCGTGGAGGTCGTCGACGCGAGCCGGATCGTGCGTTCCGCCGCACCGGCCGGGATTGCACCGGCAAACAGCGCCAGCGCCGCAAGCAAGAGCAAAATGGTCTTCATCGACTAAGCCCCCGGCCGATTACCAGTAAAGCTCGCCGCGCATGAAGGCGTCGGCGGTATCGGTGCGCGGTTTCTCGAAGAACGCCTCGGCGGGCGAGCGTTCGACCAGGCGTCCGCCATGCAGAAACATCACCTCGTCGGCCAGGCGCCGCGCCTGGCCGAGATCGTGGGTGGTCATGATGATCTTGGTGCCCGAGGCATGGATGGCGCCGATGATGCGTTCCACGGCGCGGCTCGCGGCCGGGTCTAGATTGGCCGTCGGCTCGTCGAGAAACAGCACCTCCGGTTCCAGCGACCAGGCGCGGGCAAGCGCCAGACGCTGTTGCTCGCCGCCGGAAAGCACCCGCGCCGGTTGACTGGCAAGCTCAGCGAGCCCGGTGTTGCGCAGCGCCTCGGAGAGGCGCGTCTTGCGGTCGTTGCCCGAGAACCCACGCAGCGCCAATGCGTAGTCGATATTAGCGGCCGCCGTGCGTCGCAGCATGACCGGGCGCTGGAACACCATCGCCTGGCGTCTGCGCGCCTCCTTGGCGAACGGTCCGCCCCAGACGACCCGCCCGTCCGTCGGCGTCAGCAATCCGTGGCAGAGCCGCAGCAGCAGGCTCTTTCCGGCGCCGTTGGGCCCGAGGATGATCGTGCGGGCGCCGGCCTGGAACGTCGCGCCGATGGCATCGATCAGCGTGCGTCCGCGCACCGCGTAGGACACGCGCTCGAGGCGGAGCGGCAGGATGTTGTTGTGGGTCGACATGCGGTCGCCTCCGCCCCGGTCAGCCGAGCTGCCGCGCCGCCGTCTCGCGCACGAGATAGGCGGCGGCGTTGACGATCAGCGCGAGCAGCATCAGCACGATGCCGAGCCCGAGCGCCAAACTCAGATTTCCCTTGGAGGTCTCCAGTGCGATCGACGTGGTCATGACGCGGGTGAAGCCGGCGATATTGCCGCCGACGATCATCACGGCGCCCACCTCGGCCATCGCGCGGCCCAGCCCCGCCAGCAGCACGGTGATCAACGCATAGCGGCCGTCCCACAGCAGCGTTGGGATGGCGCGGCCGGCGCCGCTGCCCAGAGAGCGCAGTTGCTCGCCATATTCACGCCACAGGTCTTCCACGAGTTGGCGGGTCAGCGCCGCGATGATGGGCGTGATGAGGATGGTCTGCGCAATCACCATCGCAGTCGGGGTAAACAAGAGCTCAAGGAAGCCAAACGGCCCCGCGCGTGACAGCGCCAGATAGACGAACAGGCCGACCACGACCGGCGGCAACCCCATCAACGCGTTCAGGAAGACCGTGATCGAGCGCCGCCCGGGAAACTCGTAGAGCGCCAACGCCGCCCCGAAAGGCAGGCCGATCACGGCGGCGATGAACAGCGCGCCGAGGCTCACCTGCAACGACAGCCCCACGATGCTCATCAACTCGGCATCGAAGCTGGTCAGCAAACGCAACGCTTCGCCAAAGGCATTGGCGACAACGGCCATGGCGTCGGGTCCTGTTTGATCGAAGTGTCGAAAATAATGCTGAATTATGCAGGAATATGCAAAAGAAAACACAAAGAGTGGCGGATTGTAGTGCGTCTCAACGTCGGCGGACCGCTGTGCCCGCGCGGCCGGCAAGCCCGTCTCGGGCAGCATCGAACGCAATCACGGCCAGCAGTCGCCTATAGTCCTTTGGCGACAAGAAACGTCTCTATCTGCGGCCAAAGTCGCGGGTCGCCCGCATCGGCATCGGCATCGGCATAACCGTAGCGCGCGCGGATCACCGGCTTGGTAAGCGCGATCAGCGCTGCCAGATCGATCGGCGTCGCGGCGATCACGACCTCCGCCGCGCTCGCCTCGATGGTTTCGCGCAAGGCCGCAAGCTGATCGGCGTCGTAGCCCATCGCCGGCAGTACCGGCCCGATATGGGGGTAGGCCTCGAACACCGCGGCAATCGCCGGCGCGGCGGAAGCGCGCGGATCGACGATCGCGCCCACACCCCCGGCCTCGGCGGCAATGAGTCCGGCGCCGTACGGCATGCCGCCATGGGTGATCGTGGGTCCGTCCTCGACGACCAGCACCCGCTTGCCCTTGACCGCTGGTGTATCGTCGAGCGTCACCGGCGAAGCGGCGCGGATGATCGTTGCTCGGTCGTTGACGGAACGGATGGCCGCTTCCGCCGACGCCGTATCGGCGCCTGGGGCATCGACCTTGTTGACGATCACAATATCGGCCATTCGCGCCACCGTCTCGCCCGGATGGTGGCTCGCAGCCTGGTCGGGGCGCAGCGCGTCGGTGACGGCGATCTGGAGGTCGGGACGGGAAAACGAAAAATCGTTGTTGCCGCCATCCCAGATGATGAGATCGGCCTCCGCCTCGGCGGCCTCGAGGATCGCCGCGTAGTCGACGCCTGCGAACACCAGATTTTCGGCAGCGATGTGAGGCTCGTATTCCTCGCGCTCTTCTGCGGTGCACTTTCCTTCGGCCAGGTCGTCCATGGTCGCGAAGCGCTGCAGGCTTTGCTCGGCCAGATCGCCGTAGGGCATGGGGTGGCGCACGACAGCAACCTTGAGGCCGCGCTCGCGTAGTCGGGCCGAGAGATAGCGCGCGGTCTGCGACTTGCCGCAGCCCGTGCGCACCGCGCAGATCGCGATCACCGGGCGGTCCGAGCGCAACATCGTCGCCCTCGGGCCCAGCAGGCGGAAATCGGCGCCGGCGGCGAGCGCCCGCGAGGCGATGTGCATCACCGCCGCGTGCTCGACATCGGAATAGGCGAAGACCACCTCGTCGATCCGCTCACGGGCGATCAGCGCCTCGAGATCGGCCTCGTCGACGATCGGTATCCCGTCCGGATAAAGATAGCCGGCGAGGGCGGTCGGATAGCGCCGGTGGGCGATGCCGGGGATCTGCGCGGCGGTGAAGGCCACGACCTCATAGTCCGGATTGCCCCGGAATACCGTGTTGAAATTGTGAAAATCGCGGCCCGCGGCCCCCATGATCACGACCCGTCTGGGATCGTTCTCGCTCATCCGGCGCACCTCCTGACTGAAAGTTTCAAGCTTGCCGCCGGATCCCCGCGCTTGTCCGCCGCCCTGTCCGAGATCATATTGAATTCATGGACGAATTCCACCTCCGCCCCAACCCGGCCAACCCACGGCTCACCGAGCGGGTGAGCGGCGTCGATCACGAGGGCAAGCCCGTGGAGACCGCCGTGGTGGTCGAGCGGCCGCTGACGCTGTTCCTGAACGGCCAGGAAATCGTCACAATGATGACGATCTCCGACTATCCGGACTATCTGGCCGTCGGCTTTCTGCTCAATCAAAACATGCTGAACGCCGACGACAAGATTACCGGCATCGACTATGACGACGAGCTCGACGTGGTCGTCGTGCGGACCGAGCGCGCGACCGACTACGAGGAGAAGCTGAAGAAGAAAGTGCGCACCAGCGGCTGTGCCCAAGGCACGGTCTTCGGTGATGTGATGGAGAGTTTTGAAGGCATAGAACTACCAAAAGATGCCGTCCTCAAAACATCATGGCTCTATGAGCTCACAAAAAAAATCAATACTGCACCGAGCCTTTATCTCGAAGCCGGCGCGATCCATGGCTGCGTGCTTTGCGAGGCCGACCGGCCGCTCGTCTACATGGAGGATGTCGGCCGGCACAACGCCATCGACAAGATCGCCGGCTGGATGTTCATGGAGGGCGTCGGGCCGGAGGGCAAGATCTTCTATACAACCGGGCGGCTCACCAGCGAAATGGTGATCAAGACGGTGCAGATGCGCATTCCAATCCTGATTTCGCGCTCGGGCTTCACCGCCTGGGGCGTCGAGCTCGCGCGCCAGGCCGACCTCACGCTGATCGGCCGCGCCCGCGGCAAGCGCTTCGTGGCTCTCGCCGGCGCGCACCGGATCGACTATGACGCCGATGCGGCGGCAGTTGCCGAAGAGCCCAAGCACCTCCGGCGTAAGGCGAGCGTGGAGGAGGGGGCGGCTTAGGGCGTTCCGAAGATCGAGGCAGCATTGATCAAGCGCGATCACACATGACGGCCGTTGCGGGCCTTCTCCTCGCTGGCGGGCAGGCGCGCCGCATGGGCGGCGGCGATAAGTGCCTGCGCGAGCTGGGCGGCAAGACCCTGCTGGCGCGGGCGGTCGCGCGCATGGCCCCGCAAGTCAGCACGCTGGTGCTTAATGCGAACGGCGATCCCGGCCGCTTCGCCGAATACGGGCTGCCGGTCGTTGCCGATGTGGTGGAGGGGTATGCAGGTCCGCTTGCCGGCATCCTGACCGGTCTTCAATGGGCGCAAGCGAACGCGCCGAACTGCCCCTGGGTGGTGAGCGCGCCCACGGACGCGCCGTTCCTGCCAGGCGATCTGGTGGGAAGCCTTAAGGAAGCAGTGGACGAGCTTGGTGCCGATATGGCCTGCGCCATGTCGGATGGCCGTAGCCATCCGGTCGTCGGCCTCTGGCCGGTGCGGCTTGCCGGTGAGCTGCGGGCAGCGCTGGTCGATGAGGACATCCGCAAGATCGATGTTTGGACCGAGCGTTACCGCTTGGCGACGGTCGAATTCCCCGCCGATCCGGTCGATCCGTTCTTCAACGCCAATCGCCCTGAAGATCTCGCCGAAGCCGAACGCCTGCTTGCGATCAAAAAGTGATCGGTTGATTTGATGGTGAGCGGCTGGATGGGCGACCTGTGCATGCCTATATCGGGCGGGCTGCAAGGGCCGCGCCGGAAGCGGCCTGGCCCCGTTCGACATTCGCAAGGCAGGTTGCCAATGACTGATACCCGCAAAGATCCCGTGGCCGGATCGGCCTCGCGTCGTGGCTTCATGCGTCAGGCCCTGCGCAACGCGCTGGGCGCGGGAGCAAGTGTCGCCGGGCTTGCAAGCGGCGGTGCAATGGCGGCCGGGCTTAACGCCCCCGACGAAGACGAGATTGTGCTGCTGATGGACCCGGACGGCTACCTGATCGACCGCGACATGATGCTCGCCGAGCGCGAGACGCTGGCGACCATTCTGTCGATCCACGCCGCGGAACGTCCGTAAGCGCAATTACTAGGCGCAATTATGTGAGCGGGTCGGGCCGCGCTGGCGTCCTATTCGGCTGCGGCGCTTTCGATCCGCTCCACCCGTGCGGCGCAGAACTTGAACTCGGGGATCTTGCCGAAGGGATCGAGCTGCGGATTGGTGAGCCGGTTGGCCGGCGCCTCGGCATAGCAGAATGGAATGAACACCATGCCCTCGGCGATCGCCGGATCGGCGCGCGCCACCAGCTCGACCGTACCGCGCCTTGTGGAGACGCGCACCCGGTCGCCGGACGCCATGCCGAGCGCCGCGAGGTCGCGGCGGTTAAACGCCGCCACGGCCTCCGGTTCGAGCGCATCGAGGATGCTGGCCCGGCGGGTGATGGCCCCGGTGTGCCAATGCTCCAGCTGCCGGCCGGTTGTCAGCACCATCGGGTAGTCGTCGTCGGGCAGCTCGCCTGGCGGCAGCACCTCGGTCGCCACCAGCTTGCCGCGGCCGTTAGCGGTCGGGAAGCTCTCGGCGAATACGATCTCGTTGCCAGGCTGATCGGGCGCATCGCACGGATAGGTGACGGCGCTCTCGCGGTCGACCCGCTCCCAGGTGATATTGGCGAATGAGGGCATGATCTCGGCCATCTCGGCAAAGACGTCGCCCGGCCCGTCATAGTTCCAGTCGAGCCCGAGGCGCCGCGCCAGCTCTTGGATCAGTCCCCAATCCTGGCGTGCCTCGCCTGGCGCGGCGAGTGCCGCGCGGCCGCGCTGGACCTGGCGGTTGGTGTTGGTGACGGTGCCGTCCTTCTCCGGCCAAGCCGAGGCCGGGAGGATGACGTCGGCGTGAAATGCCGTTTCGGTCAGGAAGATGTCCTGGACGACCAGGTGGTCGAGCCTGGCCAGCGCCTCGCGGGCATGGTCGGTATCGGGGTCCGACATGGCCGGGTTCTCGCCCATGATGTACATGGCGTTGATCTCGCCGCGCAGGATCGCGTGCACGATCTCGACCACCGTCAGGCCGGCATTGGGATCGAGTTCGGTATCCCAGAATTCCTCGAAACGCGCGCGAATGGCCGGGTCGACGACGGATTGATAGTCGGGATAGACCATCGGAATCAGCCCGGCGTCCGAGGCGCCCTGCACGTTGTTCTGGCCGCGCAGCGGGTGAAGCCCGGTGCCGGGCCGGCCGACCTGGCCGGTGATCAGCGCCAGGTCGATCAGGCAGCGGGCATTGTCGGTGCCGTGCACGTGCTGGGAGATGCCCATGCCCCAGAAGATGATGGCGCGCTCGGCTCCCGCATATTTGCGCGCGACGGTGCGCAGCGTTTCTGCGTCGATGCCGCAGACCTTGGCCATCTCCTCCGGCGGGAAGGCAGCAAGGCTTTCCTTCAGCGCCTCGAAGCCTTCGGTGCGTCCCTGCACGTACTGCTCGTCATGCAGGCCTTCGGTGACGATCACATGGAGCAGCGCGTTCAGGAGGGCGACGTCGGTGCCGGGCTTGAACTGCAGCATGTGGCTGGCATGGCGCTTGAGCGCCTGGCCGCGCGGGTCGATGACGATGAGCTCGGCGCCGCGCTTGCGTGCCTGCTTGAAGAAGGTCGCGGCGACCGGATGGTTTTCCGTCGGATTGGCGCCGATGACGATGATGAGGTCGCTGTCGCCGACCGCTGTAAACGGCGCCGTGACCGCGCCCGAGCCAATGCACTCCATCAGCGCCGCCACCGACGAGGCGTGACAGAGCCGGGTGCAGTGGTCGACATTGTTGGTGCCGAAGCCCGTGCGCACCAGCTTCTGGAAAAGGTAAGCCTCCTCGTTCGAGCCCTTGGCCGAGCCGAGGCCGGCCAACGCGCCGCCGCCATTTTCGTCGCGGGTGGTCTTGAGACCCGAGGCCGCGCGCTCCAGCGCCTCGTCCCAGCTCGCCTCGCGGAAATGGCTGGAGGGATCGGCCGGGTCGACCCAGTCGTCCTTGCGCTTGGCGACACCATCCTTGCGGACCAACGGCTTCGTGAGCCGGTGCGCGTGGTCGACATAGTCGAAGCCGAAGCGGCCCTTGACGCAGAGCCGGTTCTCATTCGCCGGCCCGGCCCGTCCGTCGACCGAGATCAGCTTGCCGTCGTTCATGTTGTAGGTGATCTGGCAGCCGACGCCGCAATAGGGGCAGACGCTGTGAACCTGGCTGTCGGGCGTCTTGGCTAGCCGGCCAGTGTCGTCGAGCAGATTTGCTTCCATCAACGCGCCGGTCGGGCAGGCCTGCACGCATTCGCCGCAGGCGACGCAGGTGCTGGCCCCCATCGGGTCGTCCTGGTCGAAGACGATCTTGGCGCCATGCCCCCGATAGGCCATGCCGATGACATCGTTGACCTGGACCTCGCGGCAAGCCCGGACGCAGAGATTGCAGTGGATACAGGCATCCAGGTTGACCGCCATCGCCGGATGGCTGGGATCGGCCGCGGGCGTCTGGCGGGCCGCATATCGGCTTTGCGCGACGCCGACGGCATCGGACCAACGCCAGAGTTTCGAATTCGGATCGTGGGCGTCCGCGCGCGCCGGCTGGTCGGCGAGCAGGAGCTCGAAAACGGTCTTGCGCGCGGCCTTGGCGCGGTCGCTGGCGACGTTGACCACCATGCCGCCGGCCGGCTCGCGGATACAGGAGGCGGCCAGCACGCGCTCACCCTCGATCTCGACCATGCAGGCGCGGCAGTTGCCGTCGGGCCGGTAGCCGGGCTCGGGCGCGTAGCAGAGATGCGGGATCTCGACGCCCAAACGCTGCGCGACTTGCCAGATTGTCTCGCCGGCGGCTGCCTCGACTGGCTTGCCGTCGAGGGTAAAGGAGATCGTCTCAGCCATTGCGTCCCTTCCAGGCCCGTCTGCCGGTCGACTGCCCCGCATCCTTAAGCGATGCACCGGGCCTCCGTCCATGGGAATCTAGACCTGAATGCGGTTCTTTCCAGCTTGGGCTGGAGGCTTTGTCAATCTCGTTTATGATCGATGAAACAAGGGCCCAAGACGGAGAGACCGATGACCACGGCGATCTCGAGACGCGCCGCACTTGCGGTGCTTGCCGGCCTCATGGCGATGCTCGGCGTCCAATATGCGGCTGCGCAAGGCAAGACGTACACGCCGCGCCGGGGCAGCCCGGAGCGCAAGGCGATCATGAACGGACTACGCCCGACGGTGATGCGCGATCTTCGCCAGCGCGTGATCTTCCGTGTGCAGCATTTGAGGGTGGCGGGCAACCACGCTTTCATGATGGCGCGGCCGCTGCGTCCGAACGGGGGTGCCATTGATTATCGCCGCAGCCGCTTCGCCGAGGACTGGAAGGCAGGCGCATTTGAAGATCAGGTGGTGGCGCTGTTGACCCGCGCAGGGCGAGGCTGGCGGGTAGTGAAATACGATATCGGCGCGACCGACGTTGTGTTCGAGGGCTGGTGGAAAACCTACGGCGCGCCGCGTTCGATTTTCCCGCCTTGAGCCGGCCCGTTCCGTCAGGTTTCCGGGAAGAATTTCAGCACGCTCAAGATCGGGTTGGGCGCGGCTTGGCCTAGGCCGCAGATCGAGGCGTCCGCCATGGCCTGGCTGAGTTCCTCCAGCAAACCCACGTCCCAATCGCCCTTCGCCATGATCGCCGCCGCCTTCTCGCAGCCGACGCGGCAGGGCGTGCATTGCCCGCAGCTCTCATCCTCGAAGAAGCGAACGAGGTTGAGGGCGGCGGCGCGCGCATCGTCCTGGTCGGACAGAATGACGACCGCGTGACTGCCGACGAAACTGCCATGTTTTTCTAGCGCACCGAATTCGAGCGGCAGGTCGGCCATGCTCGCCGGCAGGATGCCCCCCGAGGCGCCGCCGGGCAGATATCCCATGAATGCGTGGCCGTCGGCCATGCCGCCGCAAAATTCGTCGATCAGCTCGGCTGCCGTTATGCCGGCCGGTGCCAGTTTGACGCCCGGTTCTTTCACCCGTCCTGAAACTGAATAGCTGCGCAGCCCCTTGCCGCCGTTGCGGCCGTGGCCGGCGAACCAATCGGCGCCCTTCTCGACGATGTCGCGGATCCAGAAGAGCGTCTCGACATTGTTGACCAATGTCGGCCGCCCGAAGATGCCGTTCTGGGCGACATAGGGCGGGCGATGGCGGGGCAGGCCGCGCTTGCCCTCGATCGATTCGATCATCGCCGATTCTTCGCCGCAGATATAGGCGCCCGCGCCGCGTCGCAGATGGATCCCGGTGTGCGGCGACAGTCCCGCTTTCTCCAGCGCGGCAATCTCGGTCAGCAGGATTTCGCGAATATGGGGGTATTCGTCGCGGAGATAGAAATAGACGGCGTCGGCCTCGACCGCCCAGGCGGCGATCAGCATGCCTTCAAGCACACGGTGGGGATCGGTCTCCAGATAATGACGATCCTTGAAGGTGCCGGGCTCGCCCTCGTCGGCGTTCACCGCGAATAGCCGCGGCTTGGGTGCGGCGCGGACAAACTCCCATTTGCGGCCCGTCGGGAATCCCGCGCCGCCAAGCCCGCGCAACTGGGCATCGCCAAGCGTGGCGATGATCGTCTCGACGCTGTGATCGCCGGCAAGACAGCTTGTCAGCAGGGCGTACCCGCCGGCGTTCCGGTAGGCCGCAAGATCGACATAGGCGGGGATGACCGGCTTCACGTCCTTGGCCGCCACCGCCTCGGCAATGGCCTCCACGGTGGCCTGTTCGACGTGGCGATGGCCGACTTCGGCGACGGGCGCACGCTCGCAGCGGCCCATGCAGGGCGCCCGCACAACGCGCACGTCGGCGCCGAGGGTCCCGGTCAGCGCCCCTAGCAGCGCCTGGGCACCCGCCATCTCGCAGCTCAAACTGTCGCAAACGCGCACCGTGAGCGGGGGCGGCGGGGTTTCTCCATCTTGCACCACGTCGAAATGGGCGTAGAAGGTGGCGACCTCGAAGACCTCGGTCTGGGCCAGGCGCATCTCGTTGGCGAGGGCGGCAATATGCGCGGCCGAGAGGTAGCCACAAGCGTCCTGGATCAGGTGCAGGAATTCGATCAGCAGGTCGCGCCGACGAGGCCGTTCGCCGAGCAGGGCGGCAACCTCGGCCATGGCGCTCTGGTCGAGCTGGCGACCCTTAGGGTGCTTGCGTGCGCGCTTTTTCCCTGCACCGGGGTGCCGGTAGTCCGATTTGCCGCCGCCTTTGGTCTGATCCGCGTTTGCCATTGTCGTTCCACCCACCCGATAGGGCGGGCCTAGATTGCGGGGGCTCGTCTGATTCCGTTTGGTTCCGGCGTTGCTTACGCGTTGTCGCCGTTCGGCTCAACCTCGATCAGCACGATCACGGTCGAATTGATCAGCTGTTTGCCGGCATTTTCGAAGTTCACGGTGACCCGGTGCCCATCAACCGATTGCACCTGACCCAGCCCCCAATCGCGCTCGGTGGGGTGGCGGACGAAGACGCCCGGGACGAGAAACTCGGACATGACGCTTGGGTCCTGGGGGGCCTGGGGGTCCTGGGGGTCCTGGGGGTCCTGGGGGTCCTGGGGGTCCTGGGCATGGTGCCCGGCGGGCTCGTGCGCCGGGCGTGGGGGCGGGAGGATTTTACAAGCTGCGGGCCGTCGGTTAAAGAACTCTCCCCGGCGCCCGCGGCCGACGATGTCCCGTAGGTCCTGCGTCGCCCATTGATGCGAGCCAAACTCCGAAAATGAGCGAAACTATTGAACTGCGGGTCTTCCACCTGCTCTGCGCAAAACTTTGTCACGACCTCGTAAGCCCCGTGGGCGCGGTCAGCAACGGGGTCGAGCTTTTGCGGGACATGGGCCCGGAAGACGCCGACGAAATCCTTGGTCTCATCGCCGACAGTTCCGGCAAGGCGTCCGACCGGCTGAAATACTTCCGTGTGGCCTACGGTCTCGCGTCCGATTCCGTTCGCTCCGACGCCGAGGCCAAAGAGATCGCCAAAGGTATGATGGCCGGTCATGGGATCACACTCGATTGGCCGCTCGACGCCGCGATGGTCATGCCGATCGCCGAGGACCAGGTGAAGTTGTTCTTGAACGTGCTCTTGCTCGCCGCCGAGGCCTTGCCGCGCGGCGGCACGCTCGCCGTCCGGCTGAGCGACGCCGGCGGCGGCATGCGAATCGGCGTGGAAGCGGCCGGTGAAGGGGCCAACCTGCCGCCGGAGACCCTCGCCGGGCTCACAGACAATGCCGATGTCGCGGCGATGACACCGCGAACCGTGCAGGGCTTCTTTACGGCGCGATACGCGCGTTCGCTCAATAGCGCGCTGGAGATTGATCAAAGCCCAAATCGCGTGAATATAGGGTGCAGTATTTCAATAAATAGTTGAAAATCCTCCCGGCCTTCACCGGTTCTTAAGCGTTTTCAGGCAATTTCTAAGCATATCCCTAAACTGGGCGTGGTGCCCACCGCGCCGGGTTCCGCTTGTTCAAGCCGCCGAGGTACCGGGTGAGCGACGTTATCGGTCTTGCGACCGCCATTGGCGGTTCCGTTCGATTGAATACGGGCGCGCTGTGATGCGCTGCCTGATCATCGATGATTCGCGTGTAATTCGCGCCGTCGCCCGCAAGATTCTCGAGGCGCGTGGCTATGAGGTCGAGGAAGCTGAAGAAGGCGGCGATGGGCTCGATGTCTGCGGCTCATGGCAGCCCGATCTGGTGCTGCTGGAATGGCAGCTTCCGGACATGTCCGGGATAGAGTTCATAGAGCTGCTACCGCAACATTGCGGGGGCAAGATGCCGAATGTCGTCTTTTGCAGTGGCGAGGGGAGCTACGCGAGCATTGAGGCAGCGGTTAAAGCGGGCGCCGCTGAGTACATCATGAAGCCCTTCGACAGCGAAGTCTTCGACTCCAAGCTCAAAATGGCAGGCTTGCAATGATCACGCGTGAGGCGGCGCAATGAAGCGCGAGGAATTCGACTTTTTCGCGGACCTGGTCAAGCAGCGCGCCGGGTATGTTTTCGCACTGGACAAGATCTATGTAATCGAAAGCCGCCTCGCGCGGGTTGCGCAACGCAATAAATGCGGCGATCCGGGCCAGTTGGTCGATCTCGTGCGCCGCGCGCCGGACAGCGATGTGGCCCGCGACGTGGTCGATGCCTTGACCGCCAAGGATACCTATTTTTTCAGGCATGCCGAAGCGTTCCGCTACTTGCGTGAAACCGTGATGCCGCGGCTTCAGATCCAGCGCACCGAGCAGCGCAGCTTGCGCGTGTGGAGTGCTGCTTGCGCGACCGGCCAGGAGACCTATTCGGTGGCGATGGTGCTCGATCAGATGGCGGTCGAGCTCACGGGTTGGTCGATCGATATTGTCGGATCCGATCGCAATCGGAAACTGATCGAACGTGCCACCAAGGGGCTTTACAACCGGTTTGAAGTCCAGCGCGGCCTGCCGGTCCGGATGTTGCTCAAATTCTTCGACGAAGCGCCAGATGAACAATGGCAGGTCACCGAGCAGGTTCGCAGCATGGTCGCCTTCCGCGAGGCCAACCTATTGCAACCCGCCGCTGATTTGGGCTCGTTCGATCTCGTACTTTGCCGCAACGTGCTCGGATCGTTTGATGCCGCGGGGCAGGCCGCGACGCTCGACCGCCTGGCCGGCGCGCTGAACGATGGCGGCATTCTGATTTTGGGCAAGGGCGAGAAAATCGCCGGACTGCCGGAGCGATTTCTGCCGTTCGAGGGGCTTGACGGCGTCTACGTGCGGCCGCCCGCGGCTCGGCGGGTGGCCACGCCGGAAGCGCCGGCAGCCCCGCAGGCCCAAGAAGCCGGAACGCCGGGTGCGACCCAGGCTTCGGCCTGAGCGTTTTCCGCTGAGATCGCCCTGGGCATTTTGGCCAAGATTAGGCAAAGATTGGCAGTGATCAGCAATGAAAAACGCGGCGCCCGATGAGCGCCGCGTTTTCTTGTTCTTGGGCCGTGTACTTGGCGACCGACGGGTCAGCCCGCCATGGCCTCCGCCGGCTCGTCTTGGGTCTCTTCGACCGGGTCGCGCAGCACATAGCCGCGGCCCCAGACCGTCTCGATATAGTTGTTGCCGCCGCACGCCGCCGCCAGCTTCTTGCGCAGCTTGCAGACGAAGACGTCGATGATCTTGAGCTCGGGCTCATCCATGCCGCCGTAGAGATGGTTGAGGAACATCTCCTTGGTCAGCGTTGTGCCCTTGCGCAAGGACAGGAGCTCCAGGATGCCATATTCCTTGCCGGTCAGGTGCAGCGGCTGGCCTTCGACTTCCGCAGTGCGGGTGTCGAGGTTCACCGTGAGACGGCCGGTCTTGATGATCGAGTCCGAATGCCCCTTGGCGCGGCGCACGATCGCCTGGATCCTGGCCACCAGCTCGCGCTTATCGAAGGGTTTGGTCAGATAGTCGTCTGCGCCAAAGCCGAGGCCCTTGATCTTGGCGTCCAGCTCGGCCATGCCCGAGAGGATCAGAACCGGGGTTTCGACATTGGAAGCGCGCAGCCTGCGCAAGACTTCGTATCCATCGATATCAGGCAACATGAGATCGAGGATAATAATGTCGTAGTCATAGAGCTTCCCGATCTCGAGGCCGTCTTCGCCGAGGTCGGTACTGTCACAGACATAGCCTTCGCTCTTCAGCATCAACTCGATGCTCTTCGCCGTGGCGCTGTCATCTTCAACAAGCAAAACGCGCATTTGTGCCGCTCCCGCAGGCATTTCATCGGACATTAACTATAGCGAGACTAGGCTTTAATAGTTAACAAATCCTTTCGTGGAAACATATTTCTTAACAACAAGTCTTCATGGCCCCGCATTTTACCGAAGTTTAAGTCGTTGAGCCCATGATTGCTGCCACTCTGGGGAGGCGGCAGAAAAGTGTTAGCAAACAATATCCTTACCGACCTCAATCAGTTGCCCGCTTATTACCTATACGGCCGCGTTACTGCGGTTCAGGGCATGCTGGTTGAAGTAGGCGGTATCGAACGCGAATTAACGATAGGCAGCCGGTGTCGTCTCGATGCGAGCGGCGGTCCGCCGGTATTGTGCGAGGTGGTCGGTTTCCGCGACGGCAAGGCGCTCCTGATGCCTTTCGCCGGGCTGGAGGGCGTCGGTCTTGGCTGCAAGGCCGAAGTCGTCGCCAGTGAGCCCGTGATCTATCCCACCGATGCCTGGCTGGGCCGGGTGCTCGACGCCATGGCCACCCCGGTCGACGGCGGCCCGAAGATGCCTGAGGGAAAAGTAGGCTATCGGCTGCGCGCCGCGCCGCCGAAGGCGAGCGACCGCCAGCGCGTCGGCGCCAAGATCGATCTGGGCGTGCGCGCCATCAATACATTCCTGACCTGCTGCCGCGGCCAGCGGATGGGCATCTTTTCCGGCTCGGGTGTCGGCAAGTCGATCCTGATTTCGATGCTGGCTCGCTACACCCAGGCGGACGTTAACGTTATTGGGCTGATCGGCGAGCGTGGACGAGAGGTTCAGGAGTTCCTGGAGGACGATCTTGGCCCGGAAGGGCTGGCCAAGTCGGTGGTCATCGTCGCCACCTCTGATTCCAGCCCGCTGCTGCGCCGCCAAGCCGCGAACCTGACCCTATCGGTCGCCGAGTATTTCCGCGATCAGGGCAAGGACGTGCTTTGCATGATGGACAGCGTCACGCGTTTTGCCATGGCCCAGCGCGAGATCGGCCTCGCGGCGGGTGAGCCGCCGGCCAGTAAAGGCTATACGCCGAGTGTCTTCGCTGAGCTGCCTAAGTTGCTGGAGCGCGCCGGCCCGGGGGCCGAATGCGGCAGCATTACCGGACTGTTCACGGTTCTGGTCGAGGGCGACGACCACAACGAACCCATCTCCGATGCGGTGCGCGGCATCCTCGACGGCCACATCGTGCTCGACCGCGCGATTTCCGAGCGTGGCCGGTATCCGGCCATCAACGTGCTGCGGAGCATTTCGCGGACCATGCCCGACTGCAATACCGAAGAAGAGAATGCGATCGTCGAGCGGGCACGCCAGATCCTCGCCCGCTACGAGGACATGGCGGACATGATCCGGCTAGGCGCTTATCGGCCGGGCAGCGACCCGTCGATCGATGAAGCGATCGCCTATTACCCGCGCATTGAAGCCTTTCTGAGCCAAAGCCGCCACGAGCAGGGCGATTTGAACGGCGGCTATGCCGCACTGGCCGAACTGCTTGCCGGCGTACCTGACATTGCCGGGAGCGTCGGCCAGGACCCGGAAGCCGCGGCACTGATGCCGGAAATCGGGAGTGATGCCGCGTGAGAGCGCTGCCCAACCTCATCCGTCTGCACAAATGGTCGCTCGACGAGGCGCGCCGCAAGGTCACTGATCTTGAGACGCTCAAGGCGTCGTTCCGCAAGGAAGTCGCCGAATTGGAGGACGAGCTTAGCCGCGAGAAGCAGGCCGCGCGCGGTTCGATCGACAGCCTTGTCACACTGCAGGGCTACTATCAGCATGTGCGCGAGCGGCGTGGCCGCCTTGCACAGTCGGTCGCCGAGATCGATGCCGCCCTGGAGCAGGCCCGCGAAGAGACCGCAGTGGCGTATCGTGAATTGAAGAAGTATGAGACCGCGCTGGAGAACCTCCAAAAGCGTGAGCAGGCCCAAGCCGACAAGCGGCAGCAAGCAGAGCTCGACGAGGTTGGGCTGGACATGCACCGGCGCAAACAAGCGTCGGCATAGCGCCGCGCGTTATCTGCTAACCCGACTTGTTACTCGCGAGAATAGCCTCTAAACGACGAGCCCGTCGGCGCGCGGTGGCGGCTGGCTGGCCGCGGCCGCGGTAAAGGCGGGCACGGTCTGGAAATAGACCTCGCCGCTGAAGTCGTTGGCTTCGCGGACTTGGCCGAACAGCACGCCGATATCGCCGCGGACGGTATCGGGAAGCGGTTCGGTCGAGCGCACAACGAGATCGAAACGCCCAGGCGACGCAAGGCCGTCAAGCTGAAGCGTGCCGAGCCGGCTCAGATCCATCTCGAAGACGAAACGCGACGGCGTTTCCGCCTCGCTGCCGCCCTGACGCCCCCGGCGTTTCAGGTAGAGGCGGACCTGTTGCTGTTGGGCGCCGTCGAAGAGCGGCAGGTTGAATACCCGCCAGTCGCCGGTGTCGTTGCGCGTGGGGCGGGCGAGCTGGCTGAAATCATCCGCCAGCGCCTGCGTGGTCGCCGCGCCCTTCAGGCGGGTGAGCTCCTCCAAACTGTCCGGGCCCAGCCAGCCGCGCAGATCGCCGCCGCGCAGCGCCGACATCAAAAGCACCAAAGCGCCGCCCAGCTGCGGCCCAGGTTGGGGCAGGACGGCGTTGACGGCGGCAGCGACGGCCGGAACGGCGCTCTGTTGCAACGCTTCGACGGCGCTATTGAGCGCGGGCCAGGGTGCGGGCTGGGCTACCGCCACGGGGCGTCCTGCGGCGGCCGCGTCAAGCGATGTTGGCGTCGTCGGCGCCAAAGTCGCGCTTGCGCTTGGTCCGCCTGCAATCCCGGTCGCCGTGCCGGCGCTTGCCGGTGGCGCCGGAGCCTGCGGCCCGGCCGCTACGGTCTGTGGGGTTTGGAGCGTCGGCCCGCCCGGCGGTGGCGCCGTGCCGCTCGGGGTAGATGCGGGGCCGGGCGCATTGGCGGCTGGCCCCCCGGACCGCCCCGGCGCCGTCGGCTGTGCGCCTGGCACCGGCGCATGTCCGGTGGTCGCGCCGGCGGTCGCCGCGCCCTGCGGCGCGCCTGGAGCGGATGCGGCCTGAGCGGCCTGTCCGGGCGCAGCCGGTGCCGGTACGGGTGAGCCATGGGCAGGTGAGCCATGGGCAGGTGAGCCGGGGGCCGCTTGACCGGGTAAGGGAGCAGGCTGAGCCGTTGCGCCGGGCGGTACGGGCTGGCCCGCGGAAGGGGGCGGCGGCCCCGCGGGAACGCCCGGCGCCGCCACCGGCTGGGCAGTGGCCTGTGGGCCGACCGGTCCGCCGGGATTGGCCGGTGCAGCCGCCGGGCCGCCAGGTGCCGTTGCAGGCAGCCCCGGATATCCGCTCGTTTGTGGTGCGCCCTGATATGCGCTTGGGATTGGCGCGGATGGCGGCGCCGGCGATGCCGGGGCGCCTGGGGTCAGGGGAGCCGCCGACGGCGCCGATGGTACCGTGGGTACTGTCGATACGATCGGCGCGCGCGGCGCAATGGGCTGTCCGGCGAGCGGCCGTGGTGCCTGGCTTGGCAGTCCTGCGGAGCCAGCCTGGGCTGGTGCGCCGGGCTGGGGAGCTGGACCAGGCGCGCCCGGGCGCGCTTGCGGCACGCTGGCCCCAGGTTGCTGCTGCTGTGGTTGCTGCTGCGGTTGCTGATGGGGCTTTTGACCGCCGGCCGGCTGGGCCTGGTTTGCGCCGCCTTTGCGGCCTTCGGCGGAAATCAGGATCACCCGGACTTGACCGCCGGTGGGCTGAAGTTGAAGCACCACCGGCGTATTGACCGGCGGCGCCGAGGTCGTCCGAACGCCGATCTCGCCGTGGCTCGTCTGTACCGCAACCAGACCTTGCGCGGTCCGGCCAATCACAACACCCTCGACGATCGTACCGGCGGAGAGGCGCGCGAGGCTCGGCGGTGGGGCAGGGATCACCCCGTGCGAGGGCTTGGCGCTGTTCGACGCGGTCGTGAACGGCAGAGTGGGCGGGATGTTGCTCATGGCGGGTCGGTCAGGCCCTGGACAATGGCCGCGACGTCTTCGGCGGCTTCGCAATTGGGAAAGCGTGACAGAAGCGGCGTCTGGTGCCGGATGCAATCAGGCACCCGCGGATCACGGCGCACGATACCGGCCAGTTTCGGCGTGAATTTGAGAAAGTTCTCGCAGGCCCTCACCAGGGTTCGGTAGGCATGCTCGCCCGCCGCTGTGCTTGGCGCCATGTTGACCACAATTCTGATGTCGGCGCCTGGCTGGTCGCGCACCGTGAGCTTGATGAAGGCATAGGCGTCGGTGAGGCTGGTCGGCTCATCGTTCGTGATCACGAGGACCGTGCCGGCGGGGCGCACCAGGCGCCGTACCGTTGTTTCGATGCCGGCCCCCAGATCGATCAGCACGTGGTCGTAGGCCGGCGCCAGGTCCACCAAGCGTTCGCCGAGCGCGTCGAGGCGTTCGATCGGCAGCCGCGCCAAGCCGCCCGCGCCGGAGCGGCCGGCGATGATGTCGAAGCCGGTTTCGTCGTGGCTCAGGATCACATCGGTCAGCGCCACCTGCCCCGTGAACACGGTCTGCAGATCGGTGTCGGGCATCAGCCCGAGCTGGATGTCGACATTCGCGAGGCCGAGATCGCCATCGAACAGCAGCGTGCGCCGGCCCTGGCGCGCCAGCGTTTGCGCCAGCGTGATCGAAAGCCAGGTCTTGCCGACCCCGCCCTTGCCCGAGGCGACGGCGATGATACGCCGGTCGGACGGCGCCGGCACAGCACTGGGATCGATCATTGGTGTCACGTTCATGAAACAGCCTCGGGTGTGTTCCTGTTGGCCTCGGGCAGTGCGGTCGGCGGTGTGCCGATACGCTCGAGCAGCGCGCGCGCCAGGGTGGCGGCGTTGGCGGGAAGCAGTCCGTCGCCGATGGTCGGGCTGGTGCCGAGTTCGGCGATTGCCAGCGCGCCGTTCGCCGCGGCCAGAATGCCGCCGTGGCGGCGGGCCGTGTCGAGACGGGTTGCGATCATCCGGCTCACGCCGACAGCGGCAAAGGCCCGGCCGATCTCCGCCGATTCCAGCGCGTCGCCGCCAGCCGCGAGCACCAATACGGGCTCGGCGCCGCCGGCGGCCGCGATGTTGGCGACCTCGCTCATTTCGGCCGGATCGAAGGGGTTGACGCTGGCGCTGTCGATGAAGGCCGCGCGCCCGTTTGCGGCACGCGTCAGCTCGGTGAGCGCCGATTTCCCATCAGATTGATGAAGCTCGGTTTTGAGGATCTCGGCGAAGGCCGCGAGCCGTGCCGCACCGCCGGCGCGGCCGGTATCGGTGGAAATCAGCATGCATTCGCGCCCGTCGAGCCGCGCCCGCGCCGCGAGCTTGGCGGCCGCGACGGTCTTGCCGCTGCCCGGCGGGCCGACCAGCATGACCGGACGCAAGGGCTTTTCCTCGATCGGGGCAAAGCGCAATCGCGCTTCAAGCGCGGCGGCGAGGGCGATTTCCGGAGCCGCCGGCCCGGCGGTGTGGACACCGTCCAGAACTTTGTCGATGAAGCCGAGTGGAGCACCGTGGTCGTTGAGCGCCTGGATGATTGCGGCCGAACCGCCGCTCGGCGCAGCGATTATATCGACGTCGTCGGCCTGGTCGATCGCAGCGGTGACCCAGACATCGCCCGTGTTGGGAATGGTCTGAGAAGAAATGATGACGGCTTCCGGACCAAGCGTCTGGCGCACCCGCTCCATCGCCTCGGCCATCGTCGCCGCCGTGAATGTCTTGAGCCGCATGGTTTTGCCGTCCCCGAGCCTAGACCGTATCCAGGGTCTTTATGCGGGCCTTGGGATGCACCTCGTTCTGCGACATGATCGTCGTCGCCGGACGCACGCGTTCCACGATCGAACGAACATATGGCCTTATCATCGGACTGGTCAGAAGGGTCGGGTTTTCGCCCAACATCGCCTGGCGCTCCATGATCTGATTCAGCGCAAGGATGAATTCCTGAAGCTTGCTGGGCGACATGGTGAGTTGCCTTTCATCGCCTTCGCCGGCGATCGCCTCGGCAAAGCTCTGCTCCCATTCCGGCGAAAGCTGAACGATTGCCAGATGGCCCTGCGGTCCGGTGTTCGCCTCGCAAATCTGCCGCGCCAGACGCATCCGTACATGTTCAGTGATCAAGGTCAGATTGCGGGTGTGGGCGCAGGCATCCGCGATGCCTTCCAGGATCGTCGGCAGATCGCGGATTGAAACGCGCTCGGTCAATAGGTTCTGGAGCACGCGCTGAATGCCGCCAACCGCAATCTGACTGGGGACCAGATCCTCCACCAACTTGCGTTGGCCTTCTTCCAGCTCGTCCATCAGCTTCTTGGTTTCAGCGTAGGACAGAAGCTCAGACATGTTGTCCTTGATCACCTCGGTCAGATGGGTAGTGACCACGGTGGAAGGCTCGACCACGGTGTAGCCTTTGAACTGGGCCTCCTCGCGATGGGCGGCATCGACCCACATGGCGGGTAGGCCGAAGGTAGGCTCGGTCGTCTCTTCGCCGGGCAGGTTGATTGTCTCGCCGCGCGGATCCATCACCAGCAGCATGCCCGGACGGGCATCGCCGCGTCCGGCTTCGATATCCTTGACCCGAACGACATAGGAGTTCGCGGGGAGCTGCATATTGTCCTGGATCCGGACCGCCGGCATGACGAAGCCCATCTCGCTGGCCATCTGGCGCCGCAGGGCCTTGATCTGATCGGTCAGGCGCTGATCTTGATCCTGGTTGATCAGGGCCAGCAGTCCATAGCCAAGCTCCAGGCGGATCTGATCGATATGCAGCGCGCTGGAAATCGGCTCCTCGGTGGGCAGCTCGGCTGCTTCGGCCTCGGCGGCGACTGTTTCGTCGATCACCTCCTGCTCCCGGCGTCGACTGATCATGTAGGCTGCGCCGCCCGTCAGACCGGCGAGCGTAATAAAGGGGATCATCGGAATCCCCGGCAATAGCGCCAGCCCCCCCATCAACGATGCGCTGACCCCCAATGCCCGCGGATATCCGCCAAGCTGGCTGAACAGCGCCTTGTCGGTCGAGCCGATGATGCCGGATTTGGAGACCAGAAGGCCGGCGGCGGTGGAAACCACCAGCGCCGGGATCTGCGAGACCAGCCCGTCGCCCACGGTCAGGATGGTGTAGCTCCGGGCCGCGTCACCCAGGCTTAGATCCTTCTGGGCCACGCCGATGATGATGCCGGCGACGATGTTGATGAAGGTGATGATCAGCCCGGCGATCGCATCGCCGCGCACGAACTTCGCGGCGCCGTCCATGGAGCCAAAGAACGTGCTTTCGTCCTCCAGCGTTTTGCGGCGGCTGCGCGCTTCGTCCTCTTCGATCAAGCCGGCCGACAGATCGGCGTCGATCGCCATCTGCTTGCCAGGCATGGCGTCCAAGCTGAACCGCGCGGTGACTTCCGCGATGCGGCCCGAACCCTTGGTGATGACGACGAAATTGACCAGGATCAGGATCGCGAAGACGATCATCCCGATCACGAAATTGCCGCCCATCACGAAATTGCCGAAGGCTTGGATCACCTGGCCCGCGGCTGCCGGCCCCTCATGGCCGTTACTTAAGATGAGCCGGGTGCTGGCAAGGTTGAGCGCCAGGCGCATGATCGTGGCGATCAAAAGCACCGTTGGAAATGAGCTGAAATCAAGCGGCCGCGAAATGAAAAGCGCGACCATCATGATCAGCACGGACAGGGTGATTGAAATCGCCAGCGCGCCGTCGAGCAGCCAGCGCGGCATCGGCAGGATGAGCACCACCAGGATGCAGGTGACTCCGAGCGCAAGGGCGATGTCACCGCGCCGCAGCGCCGTGACGACCCGCGAGAAGGGGCTTGGCCCGGTGGGGACGGCCGCTTGGGCGACCCCTGCTTGGGCGACTTGGGTGTTGGCGGCGTCTGCCATGCAGCGTGTCTCTTTGCTCGCGCGCTATACAGCCGCGCGCTCGCCTTCGCCCGGCGCGGGCACTTGGAGGCCCTGGTCGGAGTAAAGCTTCAGCTTGTTGCGCAGGGTGCGGATGGAGATGCCAAGGATGTTGGCGGCGTGGGTTCGGTTGCCCAGGCAGTGCCCAAGCGTGTTCAAGATCAGGTCGCGCTCGACATCCGCGACGGTGCGGCCGACCATCGCCGAGGCATCGGCTTGCGCCGCGCCGGCGTCTTCGTTGGCGCCCAGCGTGTCGGATATCATGATCGCCTGCGGCCCGATCGTGTCGCCCTCGGCGAGCAGCACCGCCCGATGCATGGTGTTTTCAAGCTCGCGCACATTGCCGCGCCAGTGATGCGCGCGTAGCGCGTCGATGGCGGCCGGTTCGAGCGGCCGGGCAGGAAGCGCGTTCAACTCGGCGAACTTCACCGCGAAGTGCTCGGCGAGAATATTGATGTCGTCGAGCCGATCGCGCAACGGCGGCAGGTTGAGCGTGAAGACGTTGATGCGGAACAGCAGGTCTTCGCGGAAGCGCCCTTCGCGCACCTCCTCGGCCAGATCGCGGTTGGTCGTCGCGATCACCCGGATGTTGATCTTGACCGGCTGCGAGCCGCCGACGCGGTCGATCTCGCGTTCCTGGATCGCGCGCAGGAGCTTGGCCTGTAGATGCGGGTCCATCTCGCTGATTTCGTCGAGCAGCAAGGTGCCGCCAGAGGCTTCCTCGAACTTACCGATGCGGCGGGCGACGGCGCCGGTAAAGGCGCCCTTTTCGTGGCCGAACAGTTCGGATTCCAGAAGGTTCTCGGGGATCGCCGCACAGTTGACGCTGACGAAGCGTTCATTCGCGCGTTTGCTCTTCATGTGGATCTGGCGCGCGATCAGCTCCTTGCCCGTACCCGATTCGCCGACGATCAACACGCTGGCGTCCGACGGCGCGATCTGATCAGCGAGGGCGATCATCTTTTCCATCGGACCGGACCCGTGGATGATCGCGCTGGTCTCCTCGGTCGCCGCTTCGAGGATCGCCGCGATCAGTTCGGGGTCGGGCGGCAACGGCACGTATTCCTTGGCGCCGGCCTGGATCGCCTCGACCGCGGCGTCGGTCTCGTTGCCGATGCCGCAGGTCACTACCGGGGCGTTGATACGCTCGGACCTCAGGCTCTCCATCATACTCTTGACGTTGAGGTTGACGTCGACCATCACCAAATCGGCGCCCTGGCCACCACGCAGCGCCGCCAGTGCCGCTTCGATCGTGTCGACCTGTTCGACCTTGGCGCCGCGCGCCATCGCGATCTTCGCGGCGGCGCTGATATGGCCCTCTAACGTCCCAACAATCAGCAATCGCATTATTTGTCTCCGATTGACGTATCGTCGCCGTTCACGCGGCGCTTCACTTGGAGTCGGACTTGATGATCTCGGTCATGGTGACGCCTAGCCGCTCGTCGACGATCACCACTTCGCCGCGTGCGACGAGCCGGTTGTTGACATAGATATCGACGGCCTCGCCGACCTTGCGGTCCAGCTCCACCACCGCGCCGCGGCCGAGCTTCAGGAGTTGGTTTACCTGCATGGTCGCCTTGCCGAGCACGGCCGAGACCTGGACGGGGATATCGAAGACGGCCTCAAGATCCCGCGCCGTGCGGACGATTTCGGTTTCGCTGTCGGCATCGGGATCCAGGCCCGGCTCAGGCTCCGGCGCCGGCGCGGCAGGGGCGGGATCGGCCGCCGCGGCTGCTTCGCTCGGCAGCTCCTGGAGATTGAGATTGTTGTCGTCAGCCATCGCTTGAAACTCCTAGATTGGACTTTTCGTCCGGCAGTGGGGCTGGTTGTGTGATGTGGTTTTCGGTTGGATCAAGCTCAGGCGCGGCCCGCGCAGGGTCGCCGACGCCGGCCTCTTCGGATATGTGGGTTACATCGGATATGTGAGCCGAAGCGCCGTTCGGCTGGGCGTCGAGCGTGCGCGTCAGAATCTCCTCGACCTCGGCCCACAGGCGCTCGACATTGCGTTCCGCACCTCCGTCTGCCCATTCGACCAGGCAATCGGATAAGCCCATTTGGTCATCGGCGAGCAAGACCACCTCGCCTGAATACCCGGCCTTGCCTGACATTTCCGCGATGCGCGGCTGCAGCGCGTCGAGCATCGCATCGGGCACTCGGAATACGACGCGCGGCTCGTCCAACATGCGCCCGAGGGCGTCTTCAACGACGGCTTCTATCTCTGCCATGCCGCCGCGTGCCACCAGCGCCGGCATCATCTTTCGAACCAGATCGGCGGCGACCGTGACCGCCTGCCGTGACATGCGCACACCCAACTCGGAGCGAACCTCCTCGAGCGAGGACAACCGCGCAACAATCTGTACAGCGGCCTCGGCGACCTTCTGCTCGGACTGCGCGCGGGCGGCTTCGACGCCGGCCTCGTGTCCGCGCGCGAAAGCGGCTTCCAACTCGGGATCGGGCGCCGATCCATCCTCGTCGAAAGTTCTTTCGAACATGTACTTTGGCTGATCCGACATTCCCCGATCCACTAGTAGATAAGCTCGTCGTCTTTGTCGTCGGAGAGCATGATCTCCCCACTGGCCGCCAGTTCTTTGGCGGAGTTGACGATCAGGGTCTGTGCATCGTCGACGTCGCGCAGTTTCACCGGGCCCATTTCGCTCAACTCCTCGCGCAGCAGCTTGCCGCCGCGCTCGGACATGTTGGAAAAGAAGAAATCGCGCAGTTCCTCGCTGGCGCCCTTGAGCGCGACGACGAGTTTGGTCTTGTCGACCTTGCGCAGAAGGGTCTGACAGCTCGCCGGATCGAGCTGCGCGAGATCGTCGAAGGTGAACATCAGCGACCTGATGCGCTCGGCCGATTCCTTGTTCCGCTCTTCCAACTCGCCGAGCATCTTCTGCTCGGTTGGACGATCAAAGCTGTTGAATATTTCGGCCACCAGCTCGTGCGGATCGCGCCGCGCGGTGCGTGCGACATTGCTCATGAATTCGACGCGCAGCGTCTTCTCGATGTCGTCGAGGATATCGCGCTGCACCGCTTCCATGCGCAGCATCCGATTGATGACTTCCAGCGACATGCCCTCGGGCAAGTTCTGGAGCACGGCGGCGGCATGCTCGGGCCGGATCTTGGAGAGCACCACGGCGACCGTTTGGGGGTATTCGTTCTTGAGGTAATTCGCGAGGACTGTCTCGTTCACATTGCCGAGCTTGTCCCACATGGTCCGGCCGGCAGGTCCTCGGATCTCGTCCATGATGACTGAGACCCGGTCATCGCCGAGCACTTTGGTGAGCAGTCGCTCGGTGCTCTCCATGGAGCCTACGACCGAGCCGGTCGCCGATACCTGGTCGGTGAATTCCACAAAAAGGCGTTCGATCACGCCGGCATCCACGGTTCCGAGGGCCGACATGGCCTGACTGAGCTCGCGGATCTCCTCCTCGTCCATGATCTCGAACAGCTTGACCGCGTGCTCCTCGCCAAGGGCGAGCATCAGGATCGCGGCCTTTTCTGGCCCGCTTAGGTTCTTGTAGTTCTCTTTTTTGACCAGGTTTGACATGCCGGTCAGCTCTCCTGGTACATCCAGTTACGCACGATTTGCACCGTCTCCTCGGGATGCTTCTCCACGATGTCGCCGACCTTGCGGACTGTCGACGCCTTGACCCTGCCCTCGATTTGGCCGAGATCGATCATTGCCTCGGCGTCCGCCGGTTCCTGGCCATCGTCGCCATCGGGGCTTGGCAAGGCGGGATCGTCGCCCCGACTGGACAAGCGCGGGGTTTCCTGGGCGGGCGCCGGTTCGATCAGGCGGCGGATGACCGGCCGGATCACCATCAGCAGAACAAGCAGCGACAAAATCGCCAGCACCGCCACCTCTGCGATCCGCATGTAGTCGGCCTTGTAGAGACCAAGAAGCGGCTCATCGTCCTTGGCTTCAGGCTTTGGTGCGCCCTCGGCGAACGGCATGTTTGTGACCTGGACGTTGTCGCCCCGTTTGGCGTCAAAGCCGATCGCCGAGCGTACCAGCGCAGTGAGGCGCGCGATGTCGGCCGCGGACCGCGGCTGATAGGTTGCCTTGCCATCGGCGACCGCGTAGGTGCCGTCGACCAGGACGGCGACGGAAAGACGCTTGACGATCCCGGTGACGCGGACGTGATTGCGGACCGTCTTGGATATCTCGTAGTTGACCCGCTCGCGGGTCTTGGTGGTCGAGCTCGAGCTTCCAGCTTCGTTCTCGCCGGCCTGCTGGCCGGTGCGGCGCAGATTATTGGCGGCTGTAACCGGCTTCTGGGCGGATTTGTTCTGCTGAGTGGATTTTTCTTCGTCGGTCTGGGTCGAGCGCACGACACGGCCATCGGGATCGTATTTCTCTTCGGCTGTGGTGATGCGGTCGAAATCCATATCGGCCGTCACTTGAGCGCGGACCTTGCCCGGGCCGAGCGAGCGGCCGAGGATCGTTTCGATCTTGAGCGCCAGACGGGCCTCGTATCCGCGGCGCATCTCATCGGCCGAGCGTGCGGCCATGCGGGGTGTTTCGCCGTCCTTGGTGCCTTTTGCCAGGAGATTGCCGCGATCGTCGACGATCGAGATGCGGTCCGGCTTGAGGCCAGGCACCGCGGCGGCGATGAGATGCTGGATCGCGACAACTTGCCCGCCGGACAGCGGCTCGCCGCGATAGGTCTTGATCACGATCGACGCGCTCGGCTGCTGGCGCTTGCGCGCGAAGAGCTGGCGACGGGGCAGAACCACGTGAACCCGCGCCGCGCTTACTTGCGCTATGGAGCGGATCGTCCTGGATAACTCGCCCTCCAAAGCGCGCAATCTGTTGATGTTTTGCACGAGGCTCGATGAGCCAACACCCTCCGAACGATCGAAAATTTCGTATCCGACCGAACCGCCGCGCGGCAGGCCCTCCTGGGCCAGCGACATGCGCATCCGCAGCGCCTTGTCGGCGGGTACATATATCTGTGTGCCGCCGGCCTTGAGCGTAAAGGGTACGTTCGCCGCTTCCAGCTTGGCGACGATCTGGGCGGAATCCTTGGAATCGAGCTCGGCGTAGAGCAACGCCATGCCAGGCGCCCCGAGCCGCGATGAGAGATAGATGAAGAACGCGATCCCCGCGATGCCGACGATACCAAGCGCCATGAGGCGCAGCCCGCCAAGGCCTCGCAAGGTCTGAATCAAAGCGCTCACGTACCGCGTCCCCGGTTATAGGTCATTGGCGGCCGGCAGGAAGACTCCCGTCAGCCACGACCGTCACGCTAGGGCGACGCGGTAAATTCCTGGTTAATTATCGGCAAATTTTGCCGGTCTATGCGGCATTTCCTGCCTAGTGCATCCGGCTGGCCGTCGAAAGGGCAGGGCCGTCAGCGGGCTGTGACCGTCTCCGGGCTCGGAGCTTTGTCGACTTGGCGGTACTTCTGGGTCTGGGTGACGCGAAGACCGGCGACGCCGTGGCGGTCGATCAGGCGCTGCCAAGAAAGGAACTCCTCGACCGAAAGCTTGTAGCGCTCACACGCCTCCTCGAGCGTGATGAGCCCGCCGCGGACAGCCGCAACCACCTGCGCCTTGCGGCGCACCACCCAACGCTCGGTATCGGCCGGCGGAAGATCGGCGAGCGAAAACGGCTGGCCGTCCGGTCCGATCACGAAGCGTGGACGTTCGGGGTTGTCCTGAACCATCGGTGGGATCTCCGGTCACGAACTACTTGTTCAAGACTGAGCAGTCTAAGGAAAGGCGCTTAAAAATCCGCTAAGGGATAGGGTTAAGCGCGGGCTAGGGAGAGCCGCGATGGGCTTTTATACCCATCGCGGTATTTCTATATATTACAGTCTATTATCGGCCAATTCTGAGGACTTCCTGAAGCATTTCATCGGCCGTGGTGATGATCCGGGCCGATGCCGAATAGGCCTGTTGGGTGACGATCATCGCGGTGAACTCATTGGCGATATCAACCGAGGAGGCTTCCAGCGAGGATGGGGCGATCGTGCCCGCCGGGCCGGATCCGGCCGTGTTCAGCAGAACGGCGCCGCTGCGGTCCGATTCGCGGAAGACGTTGCCGGTCAGCCCTTCAAGACCATTGATGTTGTTGAAGGTGGCCACGGGTACCCGATAGATCGGCGTGGTCTGGCCGTTGTCGAAGAGGGCGGAGACCAGCCCGGTTTCGTCGATCGACACCTCGTTGAAGGTGCCGAAGCGAATGCCGTTCTGATTGATGAAGTATGTCGCGTATTCGCTGGCATACTGGGTCAGGCCGTCGGCCAGGTTCTGCGTGCCGAGATCGAGCGCAATCGTGCTGTTGCTGGCGCCTGTGGTCCAGCCGGCGATGGCGATGTTGGGCCAGGTGGCCGGCGTCGCCAGTGTGCCGTTGCCGTTGAAGGTGATGGTCTGCGTGGCGAAGGTGGTGGTGCCGCTGGGGCCGCCGCCGACCTGGGTCGGGTTGCTGACGTCGAGCGTCCATTCCAGCGGGGTCGCCGTCTTGGTGAATGTCAGCGTGACCGTGTGCTCGATGCCCAGCGAATCGTAGATTTGCATCGTCGTCAGATGCGTGTCTGTGTTGACCGCGGTGGCCGAGAGGTTGAGGCCGGCAGAGGCCGCTGTGGTTTGCACCGCGCTGCCCGAGATGCCGGTGACGGTCACAGCCTCCAGGCTCGACAGCACGCTCGGGTTGGCCGCGGTCACCACGCCTTGGGCGTCGGTGGGCCAGCCCATCATATAGTAGCCGGCGGTGTTCCGCAGGAAACCGTCCTTGTCAGGATTGAACGAGCCAGCGCGCGTATAGAGGAACTCGGTGCTGATACCTGGCGTGGACGACTCGTTGACCACGAAGAACCCGCTGCCGACGATCGAGACATCGCTCTTCGACGTCGAGGACTGCAAGAGCCCCTGCTTGTCGATCAGCTGGCTGGTGTTCGACTGAACGCCGCCGGGGGTGAAGGTCGTCTGCGACGCTGCGTCGGTGACGAGCGTGGAGAACTGGGCGACGGATCCCTTGTACCCAACCGTGTTCACATTGGAGATGTTGTCGGAGATCATGCCGAGCATTTGACTCTGCGCACGAAGGCCGGACACTCCTGAGAACATCGCGCCGAAAATACTCATAGCTTCAAGCTCCTTGCTTCACTGGCTAAGGTTGCAGGAATTCAGGTCGGTCTACTGACCGGTGGTCTGTGTGGGCTTGGTCACCGAGAGAATGTCGGTGACCTTGACGGTGACACCGCCGAGATCGAGGACGAGCTGGCCGTCGGCCACCGTGACGCCGGTAACCTTGCCAACGACGCCCGTGCTGACGGCGATGGCTGCGTCATTCTCGCCCTTGGCGGTGACGGCGATGGTGTATTTGCCATCGGCCTGGACAACGCCCTGATCGTCTTTGCCGTCCCAATTGAGGGTGTGCTTGCCGGCCTCGGTTTCACCCTCGAGAGTTCGGATGATCTGGCCGGATTCGTTCTTGATCGTGATCGTGACGTTCTGCGCCCCTTCGGGCAGGGTGTAGGTGTAGCTGGCCGTGCCGTCCTTCAGGATGCCGGTCGTGCCGAACGCCTCGACGATGTTGTCGAGGAAGCTGACGGCGCTCACCGCCTGGCTGCCGCCCTGGATTTTTACGATCTCATCGAGGCGGGCGTTCTGCCCGATCTGCTGCTCGACCCCGGCGAACTGGACGAGCTGGGTGGTGAACTGGGCCGAGTCCATCGGCGATAATGGATCCTGATTCTGCAACTGGGTGGTCAGCAGCGTCAGGAAGTTCTCGAAGTTCTGCGCAAGGCTGGATGCCGACTGCAGCGTGTTCTGCGAGGCGTTCAGCAGGCCAATGTTACTGGCTTCCATTGTTCTTGTTCTCCCTAGACTTGGATATCGAGGAGTGCATCGGCATTGAGGGCTGCCTGGCGGGCAACCGGTGCAATCTCACCGTCGCCGGCATTGGTGCTTGGGTCATATTTGTCCGAGCCGCCTGTATGATTGGCAAACTGGGGCAGATCGCCGCCGTCGCTGCGGAGGTTGAACGAAAGCCCGCCCGAATCGGCGCGCAGCCCAGCGTCGTTGAGCGCCCGTTCCAGAACCCGCGCGTCACGCTGCAGCATATCCAGCGTCTCCGGGCGGTCGGCGATGAACATGGCGGTCAGACGGCCATCCTTGGTCAATTCCACCTGCACATCCACGCGGCCCAGCGATTCTGGCTCCAGGCGGATGGTGATGTGGTCGGTGCCCGAAGCGAGGGCGCGGCTGAATTGCAGGGCGACCTGCTCGGCGACCGGCACGAAGGCCGGCGCGCCATTCCGCGCTGCCACATTGGCGGCGGCGGTGCTATCGATACCCAAAGGTGTCCCCGGCGATGCGGTGCCCGCGACAGGCGTTATTTCGACACTGCTGGCCGCTAGGCTCGATGCCTGATGGCCGAAGCTGTCGGCGGGCCTGGTGCTCGCGGCGGTATCGACCGATGAGGGATGTTGGGCTGATTTGATCGTGGCAGCCTGGGCTTGCTGGGCAACCGAATCGCCGGCCTGCGGCGGTGCGGCCCGAGTGGTTTGGAGATTGGCGGCGGCGGTGTTCGGGCCCTTGTTCTTGCCGGACGCCGAGCCATTCTTTTCGCCACCGGCGCCTGGCGCCTGGATGACGGCCGATTGGATCGTTGCCTTGGCGGTTGCAACCTCGGCGGTGCTGGTGATCAGCGATGCAGGCGCGGCATCGGTCTTGGCGGCGGTCTCGTTCGTGCCGCCCACGGTGGCGGTTGCGGGTTTGACCGTTGCGGCGGCTACGCCAGTTGCGGCGACGGCGGCGGTTGTGGTCTGAGCGACATTGGTGACGGCGCTGGCGGCCGTATTGGCGGCCGTTGCGGCCGTATTGGTCACCTGCGATACGGCATTTGCGCCGGCGTTGATTGTGTTCCGGACGGCGGCTTGAGCGGTCTGGGCGGCGGCGGGCAGCGCCGCGGCGGCTGTG
>Ga0209633_10000751_pt1 | contig 36178 bp, 26 predicted proteins | sample Cruoilmetagenom1_FD_187290 | JGI IMG/M metagenome (GOLD analysis project Ga0209633, IMG submission 187290) | Oil polluted marine microbial communities from Coal Oil Point, Santa Barbara, California, USA - Sample 1 (SPAdes) (version 2) | ecosystem: Environmental > Aquatic > Marine > Oil seeps ...
GGTTTTTAACCCCGGCTTTTTCAAAATACGTTTCCCAATAATTATTATCAACAATAGTTGATTTATTTTGAGGGTAAAGTAAAATCAAGGGAAGAAAAACATTTAATAATAAAATTTTTATTTCCAATTCTAACCTCACTTGTTTGGTAAAAATTCATCTGCTAAAGCTAAACCGCCATATAAAGGGGCATCGTCACCAAGTTTGGTGGCTTTTATATTAATTATTTTACCAGCTGATTCCAGCACAGAACCATTAAAAGATTTTTTAATATTTCCAACCATAAAATCTTCATTGGCTTCCACTAGTCCCCCACCTAAAATAATTGTGTCAATATTTAATAGAGTTGTTAAACTACCTAGGACAGTACCAATTGTGTTACATGCTTTTTTCATTTCCTCTACTACAACCTTATCTTTTTTCTGAAGAGCTTTTAATAATGATTTACTTCTAATTTTTTCTTCTTTTTCAATTATTTTTTTAAGATATGTTTCTTCTTTTTCAGATCGTTTTATTATTGAATTGACAATTGCAGTTCTGCTAGCAATATTTTCAAAAGTTAAAGACTTGTTATCCGAGCTAAATGAACCTGTAGGATTTACCTTCATATGACCAATTTCACCGGCATAAAATGATGACCCTCGATAAAGATTTCCGTTAAAAAATAATGCACCGCCTATTCCTGTACCAACAAAAGCAACAAGCATATTATTAACTTTATTATTATACTCAAATATTTTAATCCCCAGCCCAGCCATATTTACATCATTTTCCAACAATACGGGAATTTTGAAACTTTTTTGAAGAGCTTTTTTAATGTTAAAATCTCTAATATTCAGATTTGGAGCTACTGAGATTATTCCGCTTTCCGGATTTACAGTTCCCGGTACTCCCAGAGAAAGAGCCCTTATTTTTTTTTCCGAAACACCGGATTTATTTATTAGTTCTGTTATTGATTTTGCTATACATTCAACAATAAATTCGGGACCTTTATTAGAATCAGTCGGAATCTTAACACGATCTACAATTTCTTTTTTTTTGTTTATTAAAGCAGAAAGAATTTTTGTTCCTCCCAAATCAATTGTAATAACAAATTCTTTTTTCAAGTTGGACCCCTAGTAATTGTTTTAATTTAGTATTTTGGAATAAATTTATTTTTTCTTTTTAGCTTGCTAAAAACTAAGGAATCTCAAAGTAAAATGGGAATAAAACCTTTAAAAAAATTTGGACAGAATTATTTAATCGATAAAAATATTGTTCAAAATATGATTCGTCCGTTAAATTTACAATCTAGTGATAATGTAATTGAGATTGGGCCAGGCAAAGGTTTTATCACCGAAGAAATATATAAATTGGTTGATAAGGTAACCGGAATAGAAATTGATTCAAGAGTAATTAAAAATTTGGAAGAGAATTTTCCAAACCTTCGATTAATCCATAGTGATTTTCTAAAGATTAATCTGAGAAGTTATGTCGATAAAAATAAGCTGAAGATTATTGGGAATATTCCATTTAACTTGACTGGAAATATTTTGTTCAAGCTTTTAGATGAAGCTGCAAATATAGAATCAGCAATATTAATAGTACCTCACGATATAGCTAAAAGAATTATTGCAAAAAAGAAGACCAAAGAATACGGGATATTAACTATCCTGTTTAATTATTTTACAACTCCAAAAATAGTCCAAAAAGTATCATCAAATGTATTTTTGCCTAAACCAAATCTAGATGCAGCCATATTGCAGATAAATTTCAACAAGGAAGAGGAACCAAATTTGGATAAAAATCTTTTCATAAAAGTAGTAAAAGCTTCATTCGGAAATAGAAGAAAAACTTTAAATAATTCTCTTAGGAATAGTATATTTAATAATTGTGATTTTTCGGGATTGAATCTCCCACTCACAAAAAGGGCTGAAGAATTTAATGTTGAAGAATTTATCGAATTAACCAAATATATTCAGAATTCATTATGGCAGAAGAAAACGAAATAACTAACATACGTACCGTACTTCAGATTGATAATGAACTAATCGATAGCATTACAACTCTTATAAAAAGTGGTGCTGAGAAAAGTTTACTCAACATCTTCGCTGATCTTCATCCGGCCGATATAGCAGAGATAATCAATCATATTGATTTAGATAGCGCGAAATATTCTTTTTCAATACTTGATACCGAGACTGCAGGCGAAGTTATAACAGAAATTGATGAGAATCTTAGAGAAAAAATTCTTAAAGATATAGATGTAAAGACAATAACAGATATTGTTGATGAACTTTATACGGATGATGCCACTGATATTGTTAGTGATTTACCTGAAACGGTTGCAAGACAAGTCCTTAAGAATATTGATCAAGAAGATTCTGAAGATGTACAAGAATTATTAAAATACCCCGAGGATAGCGCCGGTGGTATTATGACAAGTAATTTTGTCCATGTGAATAACGATGCAACAATAAAAGATGCAATCTCAGAGGTTAGAGAAAATGCTGAAGAATTTGATCATATATATCATATTTATGTTTTAAAAGAAAATGAAGAATTGTTAGGTATCGTTTCACTTAAATCACTACTTACAAATCCACTGCAAAAAAGTGTTACCAAGGTTATCGATGAAGACCTAATGTTTGTTACACCTGATATTGATCAGGAAGAAGTTGCAAATATTATGAATAAATATGATTTAGTAGCAATACCGGTGGTAGATGAACATAGAAGAATGTTGGGAAGAATCACTTTTGACGACATCCAAGATGTTATTCAAGACGAAGCTTCGGAAGATTTACAAAAAATTGCCGGTTTAACCGAGGAAGAAGAAACAAGTGATTCAATTTTTACTATTTCTAAAATTAGGCTGCCTTGGCTAATGGTTGCATTATTAATGGAATTACTAGCTGCACTTGTATTACGAGGCTATGAGGAATATATTCAACAGTTTTTTATTGCTACCTTTTTTATTCCGGTTGTAATGGCAATGGGAGGCAGTACAGGTACACAAGCAGCAATTGTTATGGTTAGGGGATTAAGTTCCGGGGATATTTGGATAAATGAAAGTCTTAAAAATCTAACCAAAGAATTCTTTGTTGCATTATTAAATGGAATTGTACTCAGTATAATATTGTGGTTATCGGTAATTATTATATTCCCCAGAAACGAAGTATCACATAATTTTGCTATGGCATTATCTGTATCATTATTATTAATAATTATTACAGCTACAATAGTTGGGGCTTCAATTCCTTTATTATTAAAAAAAATGAACACCGATCCAGCTATTGCTACCGGACCATTTGTAACTACTTCAAATGATATTCTCGGACTACTAATTTATCTAACTATAATTATCGTGTATTTCTTCTAATGACCAAATTTCAATCTTTACTAAAAAATTTAAATCCAACAGATGTTGTTGTATTAACATTTTATATGTTTCTGACATTTTTAACAATGCTTTCCTTACCAAAAATTGATCAAGGATTTTTATTAATATCACTAAATTTGATTTTAATAATATTCGTTTTCTGGATTTCTAATAAAGCAGCTAATTCGGAATCGGCATTATGGAAAAACATCCATTTTTATTATATAGTTCCGTTAATACTTTTAACTTTTAAAGAAATATATGTTTTAATAACTGCATTACATTCTTCCGACTATGATAACTTATTAATCGCGGCTGATAGGTTTATTTTTGGCGGTGATCCAACTGTTTTTTTATACCAATTTGCAAATCCAATTCTTACCGAAATATTACAAATTGCGTATGGAACATTTTTTTTCCTGCCGATTATTCTTGGAATCGAATTTCACTTAAAGAAAGAATACAGTAAATTCCATTTCATTGTTTTTACAATTGTACTAGGGTTTTTTCTTTCGTATTTGGGTTATTTTTTACTTCCTGCGGTAGGACCAAGATTTACTTTACATGATTTTGAAACTACAAATATAGAACTGCCTGGTTTATTTCTTACAAATTTTTTAAGAGAAATTGTTAATACAGGAGAATCTATTCCCTCCGGTACACCAAATCCTATCCAAGTTGTTCAACGTGATGTATTTCCAAGTGGTCATACTCAAATGACGCTAATTGTTATGTTTTTGGCGGTTAAATTGAAATCATCAAATAAAGTTTTTTTTCTAATTGACGGAACTTTACTAATATTTGCTACGGTTTATTTACGCTACCACTATTTTGCGGATTTAATAGGCGGACTTATTTTTATGATAATCACGATGGTTCTCGGAAAGTGGATTTTCAATTGGTGGCAAAATAAATATTCAAAACCAACTTTTCATTATTAAATTGTAAACAAATACTCTATGCATAAAAAAAATCAAGTCAAAAGAATTTTTGATTCAATATCTCCTAAATATGATTTTCTAAATCATTTTTTGAGCATTGGAATAGATTTCTATTGGAGAAAAAAAGCCTTAAAACTTAGTGATATTCATGATAATTCAGTACTACTGGATGTAGCTTGCGGTACCGGTGATTTTTCAATAGCAGCAAAAAAACTTGGAGTAAAAAAAATTTTCGGGGCCGATTTAAGTAAAAATATGTTATCTTTTTTTCACGATAAAGTCGGTTGGAGTAAAGGATATTTAATACAATCAGTTGCAGAATATATTCCCTTTAAGAGAAATACCTTTAATAACATAACTGTGGCGTTCGGGGTACGAAATTTTTACGATATTAAAAAAGGTTTTGATTCCTTCTACGAAATACTTAAACCGAATGGGAAAGTAACTATCTTGGAATTTCGTTTGCCCAAAAATATAATTGTAAAAAGTTTTTACTTATTCTATTTCAACAAAATTTTACCTTTTATTGGGAGAATAATATCCAAAGACAAAGAAGCATATACATATCTTCCGGAATCGGTCAACACATTTGATGCAAATATTGATATTGAGAAACTTTTAGAGGAATCGGGATTTAAAAATATTAAATCGTACTCATTAACATTTGATGTTGTACAAGTTGTTATTGGATCAAGATAGTTTTACTATTTTTTCGTAAAGCAGATTAAAGGCACGTGCTCTATGACTAATTTTATTTTTATTTTTTAAACTCATTTCAGCCAACGTAATATTTGAATTTCTTGGCTTAAAAATGGGATCATATCCAAATCCATTTTTACCTTTAAATTCGGTAATTATTTCACCATCAAGTTTTTCCAAAACTGATATTCTAGTATTTTCATTTACAAATACTGCACAACATACAAATTGAGCGTAATGAGGTGCTTGAAAAGATAATAACTCATCTTTCAACTTTTTATTATTATCCGCATAAGTTGCATTTTCACCGGCATATCTAGCCGAGTATACACCTGGCTCATTGTTAAGCTGTTCAACAGCTAAGCCAGAATCATCAGCCATTACCGAAATTTTATATTTTTCATAAATTGTTTCAGCTTTAATGAAAGCATTTTGCTCAAATGTTGAACCCGTTTCTTCAATTTCTTCATCAAATCCCAATTCGGATAACGATATTATTTTTATTTCCGATTTACTAAATATATTTCTTACTTCTTTTAGTTTACCGGTATTACTTGTTGCAAATATTATTTCCATCTAATTCATCACGGATCTTTTTAATAATTTTTTTAATTCATTTTTGCCAAGATTGTATAGTTCTTCTTCATCAAAATTTTGAGATTCCCCTTTTTTTACAACCCATTTACCTTGAATCATAACATTCTCTACATTGCTAGGTCCGGCAGAAAATATTATTGATGAATAAATATTTTTTTCATTTAATGTTTGATTGGAGTTTTCCAAATTGAGAAAAACTAAATCCGCTTTTTTACCGATTTCAACACTTCCAATCTCTTTCTCTAAATGCAAAGCTTTTGCTCCCTCAATAGTCGCAAGCCTAAATACTTTTTCTGCATCCATTTCTGTAGGGCCATAAATTGGCTTTTGAATTAATGAGGCCAACCTCATTTCCATAAACTGACTTAAATTATTGTTGCATGGTGCCCCATCTGCACCCAGTGAAACAGATATATTTTCTTTTAAATATTTTGGAATATCAGCAATCCCTGATCCAAGTTTCAAGTTTGAAGATGGGCAATGCGAAATTCTTGTGTTTGTTGTTTTTAATAATCCAATTTCTTTTGAGTTTACATGAATTCCATGCGCAAGCACAGTATTCTCATCCAGAATATTTATAGAATCAAAATATTCTATATTTTCCATATTATGCATTTCTTTAACTGCTTCAATTTCACTTTTATTTTCACTTGAATGAGTGTGAAAAATAGAACCTGAAAATTCTTTCATCATTTCTTTGGTTTCAATCAATAGCTCTTCGGAACATGATAATACAAACCTAGGTGCAAAACCATATTTCAGTAATTTATTATTGGAATTATGAAATTCAGAAGCGAGCTCATATGTTTTGTTAAGACTTTCTTTAGTTGGTTCAATAAAACTCGGAAATAATTCGTTAATATCCATCATGCATTTTCCAGCAATTGCTCTCATTTGTGAATTCTTCAGTTCCTCAAATATCACTTCCTGATGTCTGATTGTTCCCATATCCAAAATAGTAGTTGTACCGCCCTTTTGCAGTTCATTAATTCCAAGTTTTGCTGAAATCTTCAATGAATTAATATCATGAGAATTTTCATATGGAAATATTCTTTTCTGCAGCCAATCAAGTAATTCCATATCTTCAGCAAGACCTCTAAACAAAGTTTGGCAAAGGTGAACATGTGTTTGAACAAATCCGGGAATTAATGTAAGATTAGGAAAATGAAATATTTCTCCATCATAGCTATTTTTATCGAATTCCTCCGGTTTAAAAATATTGGAAATTATTCCATCATTAACCTCAACTGCACAATTATTTAATATTTCCTTTTGATCATTTACAGTTATTATATTTTTTGGTATCAGTAATTTTTTCATACTAACTATTATTTAGTTTTAATTCGTTTGCTAAGTATCGCGCTGTTAAACTTTTTTTATTCTTTATTACTTCCTCAGGAGTGCCTTCGGCTATAATTTCACCTCCATATTCACCCCCGCCGGGACCAAGGTCAATTACATAATCAGCTACCTTAATAACATCCATATTATGTTCTACAACAATTACAGAGTTACCTTTTTCAACAAGCTTGTTAAGGACTCCAAGTAAGATATTCACATCTTCAAAATGTAATCCAGTTGTAGGCTCATCTAGAATATACATTGTTTTTCCCGTACTGACCTTACTTAATTCGGTAGCCAATTTAACTCTTTGAGCTTCACCTCCTGAAAGTGTTGTAGCTTGTTGACCCAATTTTATATAACCTAAACCTACATCAAACAGAGATTGCAGCTTTCTTTTTATTCGAGGTAATTCTTCAAAAAATTTCAGAGCATTTTCAATAGTCATCTCTAAAACATCATTAATCGATTTTGTTTTAAACAATACCTCCAAAGTTTCTCTGTTATATCTTTTTCCATTACATTCTTCACATAAAACATAAACATCAGGTAAAAAATTCATTTCAATTTTTTTGAGTCCATCACCCTGACATTCTTCACAGCGGCCACCTTTTACATTAAAACTAAATCTTCCAGGTGTGTAACCCCTAATTTTTGATTCGGGAAGCTGAGAGTAAAGGTCTCGGATAAAAGTAAAAACTCCGGTATAGGTTGCGGGGTTGGATCTAGGTGTTCTACCGATTGGAGTTTGATCTATTTCAATTATTTTATCGATATGTTCAATTCCTTTAATCGTTTTAAATGGCAATGGAATTGATTTCGATTTATAGATTTTCCTCATTAATATTCTAACCAAAGTCTCATTGATCAATGATGATTTACCGGAACCGCTTACTCCGGTAATTGCAACAAATTTTCCAATCGGAATATTTAGGTCGACATTCTTAAGATTATTACCGCTTGCACCAAAAATTTCAAGTTTTTCTTTTCTTCCATTTCTACGTTCCGATGGAACAGCGATGGATTTTTCATCTGATAAATATGAAATTGTTAAAGAATTTTTGATTTTGGAGTTGAATAGATTTTCCTTTTTACCGGAGAAACAAACCTCACCACCATGTTCACCGGCTTTGGGTCCTAGATCTATAATAAAATCAGCGTTTAGAATCGTTTCCTTATCATGTTCAACCACAATTACGGTATTATCCAAATCTCTTAGCTCTTTCAAAGAATTGATTAATTTCATATTATCATGTTGGTGAAGGCCGATGCTAGGTTCATCCAATACATACAACACCCCTGATAATTGAGAACCAATTTGTGTCGCCAATCTAATTCGTTGTGCTTCTCCACCGGATAAAGTTCTGGCTGATCTATTTAACGTAAGATAATCGAGACCAACGTTCAATAGGAAATCGAGCCTAGAATTTATTTCTTTAAGTATTTGTTTGGATATTATTTTGGCATTTCCTTTAAATGTTAGATTAGTACAAAACTTTTTTGCTTTTTCAATTGAAAGATTAGAAATGTGACTTATATTTTTCCCATTAATTAAAACCGCAAGTGAATCTTTTTTGAGCCTTCCTCCGTTACAAACCGAACAAATTTGAGTGTTCATAAACGATTCGGCCCACTCTCTAATTTTAGATGATGTTGTATTCTCAAAATAGTTTTGTACATATTTGAGAACCCCGGAAAATTTATGCATGTATTTAACTTGTTTGCCATCTCCGAAACTATATGTAAACGGAATTTTTTTCTTGCTCCCGTATAGCAAAATTTCTCTTTGCTTCTCGGATAGCTCAATTAGTTTTGTATCAAAATCGAAATTATAAAATTCTGTCACAGCCTCTAATTGATTAAAAAACCAAATATTACGCGGTTTACCTAAAGGTTCCAGCGCTTCTTCATTAACCGATTTATCCCAATCCGGAATAATCAAATTTATATCAATATCTTTCTTTTCTCCTAATCCGTCACATTCGGAGCATGATCCGTAGGGAGAGTTAAAAGAAAACGAATTTGGAGCAAGTTCATGATAGTTAATCCCGCAATCAATACATGCAAAATCCCTGCTAAAAATATTATCCTGTTCGTCCGATGAGATTATTAAATTTCCATTTCCAAAATTTAATGCAACCTCTATCGATTCACTTAATCTGAATCTGGATTTTGAACTGACTTTTATCTTATCAATTAATATTTCAATATTGTGGATTTTGTATCTATCTACTTTAAATCCTTTTTCTAATTCTACAACTTCATTATCAACACGAACTTTAAGAAAACCATCCTTCTGAATGTCTTCAAATAATTCCCGGTAATGCCCTTTTCTACCTCTAACTACAGGAGCAAAAATCATAATTTTTTTATTATCAAATTCTTCAAGAGTTTTATCAATGATTTGATCTGAAGATTGTTTTTTAACTACTTTACCACAATTATAACAGTGGGCAATACCAACTCGCGCATAAAGTAATCGTAAATAATCATAAACTTCCGTAATTGTTCCGACAGTAGATCTTGGATTTCCCCCAGTTGATTTTTGTTCAATAGATATTGCAGGACTTAACCCCTCAATTAAATCAACATCCGGTTTCTCAAGCTGTCCTAAAAATTGTCTTGCATAAGCCGATAGTGATTCAATGTACCTTCTTTGGCCTTCAGCGTATATTGTATCAAAAGCAAGCGAAGATTTTCCGGAACCTGATAAACCAGTAATTACAGTTAGAGCATTACGGGGAATTTCTATGTCTATATTTTTTAAATTATGCTCTCTGGCACCCTTTATTATTATTTTTTCTTGATTTATCATAAAATAAATTTGCAAAAGTTCAAACGTTTATATTAGTTAAAGGTGATAAGAAAATCAATTTATATTTATTCAAAAATATCAGTCAATGTGTCATTCTGAAAAAATAATCGAAATAACTAATAGTTCTTCCAATAAACTAAAAGAAAAAGGATCTCAATTTATCGGATATGCTATTAACGTTTATTCAATTGAAGAGGCGCAATTAAAATTGTCAAATCTCAAAAAAGAATATTATGATGCTACACATCATTGCTATGCGTATAAATTAATTGATGGAGATGAAAAATATTCTGATGATGGTGAACCAAATGGCACAGCAGGTATAAGAATTCTAAATGCAATCAATCATTTTAACATAACCAACATAATTGTAGTAATCATCCGTTATTTTGGTGGAACTAAACTGGGTGTTGGGCCTTTAGGGAAAGCATACGGTGAAACTGCATTTGATGTTTTAACCAATGCACCAAAAATTGAATTAACAAAGTTTGAAAAAATTAATATTTCGTTTGACTATGAGAATGTAAGTACCATACACTACTTTATTAACAAATACAACTGTCAAAAAATTAATAATCTTTATTCCAATTCCCCAGAAATTGAGTTTTACATTGAACCGTATTTGGTTAACAATTTCAGTGAGGCTATAATAAATAAAACAAATGGTAATGCTAAAATTCACAAACTTGGTAAACAAACTTACCTAAGATTGCAATAGAAATAATTTTAAGTTGATAATAAGTTCTGATTTACTTAAATTCTTTTTCGGATATTCAACTCCTTGAAATATTATTTCCAATGGATATTTAAATTACATAGAGGATATAATGATTTACACAAAAACTGGCGAATATGCGATTAGAGCAATTCTGTTTTTAGCAAGACAATCTGAAGATGCATTAGTGATGTCTTCCGTTGTTGCAAAAAAAGAGGACATTCCATCTCACTATTTAGCTAAAATTCTTCAAAGAATGGCAAAATATGGTTATGTTGATTCTTACAAAGGCCGCGGAGGAGGATTTAAAATTACCAAACTGGCTATGGATAGTTCAATATTAGAAATTGTAGAAAGAATTGAAGGTCCGGTAATTACGCTAAAATGTGTTACAGGATTAAAAGAGTGTTCTGATGAGCATCCTTGTCCGTTACATGATGAATGGAGTGTGTTGAGGGATAACATTCATAACCTTATTTCTAGTAAGAGTGTGCGTAAAGTTGCTGAAGAATATACGGAAACTCTGAAGAAAAAAAGCTAATTTGTTTTTATTCCTAATCCGAGACCATCTCCTATTGGTAGAATTGTAGCTTTAAGATTAGAAGTTGTTAAGAATTTAGCATTGAATTCTCTTATGAATTCAGTGCTTTTTTTATATTTCTCCGGAACCTCTTGAGAAGCTGCAAAACCTTGCCAAAGCAAATTATCTACTAATATAACACCATCTTTTACTAATAACTTCAGAGCTAATTCAAATAATTCTAAATAGTATTTTTTGTCTGCATCAAGGAAAATAAAATCATATTTTGGTGACATATCTTTCATAACCACTCTTGCATCGCCATCTATAATCTTTATTTTAGATGAAAAACCTGACTGCTTAATGTATGATTGGGCCCACTTAATATTTTGTTTACTGAATTCAATCGTGTCAATTTTAGCATCGTTTTTAAGGTTTTTTGCGACTCTAATAGTAGAATACCCTATAGCCATACCTATTTCTAGACATTTTTTGGGACTATACATATAGACTAGTTGTTCAAGGAAATCAGCTGAAATATCTTCCAGAATTGGGATACTATTTTCTTTTGCAAACTTTTCCATTCGCTTCGTAAGTTCATTTTTTTTTGTCGTTAGGGAATCTAAATAAGAATATTGATTAGGTAATAAAATATTAGCCATAAACGTAATTATTTCAAAATTGTTAATTTTTTTGTTTTTATAAAATCGTCTACCTGCAGTTGGTAAAAATATACTCCGGAACTTAATCCGGATGAAGAAAAACCAATAGTATGATTTTCATTAGTATCCATATTTTGATCAACTAGAATTGCCACCTCCCTGCCTAATACATCAAAAATTCTAAGACTGACAACAGGATTTTCTGTGGACTGCGGTATAAAAAAACTAATCCGAGTTTCCGAATTAAACGGATTAGGAAAGTTTTGTTCTAATATTATACTATTTGGTAAAACGGGTGGTTCAGGAGATGTTTTTATATTTACAATAAATTCACCAAACTCATAGGTATAAGAACCATCTTCCGGCTCTTTTGAAATCAAATTGTTACTGCTGTCAAATGCTTCAATACTAAACTCTATTTCCGATCCAACACTATGTTGGGGTAACTCATAGCTGAAAACACCGGATGAATTAACTAAAAAGCTATCAATAGTAATAAAATCTTTATTATCTATTATATATAAAATTTTTGCATTTTTTATTCTCGAACGAATTGAATCAGCAAATATTTTTTTTATAACAAATTCATTATTAGATTTAAAAATGTTTGGAAAAGTAATTGCATCTAATGCAGACACCAAACCATAACCTATATTATTATTTGGATTTTCATGATTATCGCCGCTACGAATTATTATTTCTCTAATTTGCTCATTTGTTAAGTGCTGATGCGCTGATAATAATAACGCTGCTATTCCCGAAACTATTGGAGCTGAAAATGAGGTGCCGTCTCCAAAAGAATACCCTGAACTTGAAGCAAGTGCCCTGTAAACCGAAACACCTTGTGCTACAACTTCCGGTTTTGTTCGTCCGTCGGCTGTTGGGCCTCTAGAACTGAATGCTGCAAGATTGTTGACACTATTTACAGCACCTATTGTTAATGTTTTTTCACCATCGCCTGGAGCAGTAATAAATTTCCACGATTTATTACCTTCATTTCCGGCAGATGTAATAACAGAAATTCCTCTTTGAAATGCAAGTTCAGAGGCTTTTGTTACAATTGTTGTATTTCCATCCATATCACTATAAGAATAGGAAAATTCAGGGGCATCAAATTCATTATAGCCCAAAGATGAAGAAGTTATATCCACACCTATTGAATCCATCCATTCCAGTGCTGCTGCAAAATTATCCTCTTCAACATGGGTCTCAGAAGGAACAAATTCTGTTTTTGCTAATATAAATTTCGAATTAAATGCAGGCCCAACTAAAGTACCTTCATCAAATCCGGCCATAATAGAAAATACACTTGTTCCATGATTGTGCTGAGATGAAGAAACATCTTTTGAATCGTTGGCCGTTTCAGAATCTTGATAAACAAAATCAAATTCGGCAATTACTTCTCTATCTCGTAAAGATGGATGATTTTCCCAATCAAAACCTGAATCTAATATCCCAATAATAACTCCCTCACCGGTTATTCCAATATCATGAACCTCAGGAATATGCGAAAGAGCGTTTTGAGTTAAAGAATTACCATAATTATACGAATGATTTGAAGAAACTTTTTTTAAGCCAGTTTGCTGAATTGAAGAATTAATAAGATTTTTGGATTTCCGGTATATCCTAACTCGTTCAACCCTATCTACAAATTCTAAACTGATAATCGAATCTACTTTTTGTTGTGTAAGAAATGCACTAACAGCATTAAACCATTTTAGTTTACGGATTATTTTAACTCCAAAATCACTCAATTTATCAATGTATTTTTGATTTACGGGTAAATCTTCAGTTGTAAAGAAATTCTCACCAAGATTTCTTTTGCGTCTATCTATGCTTTTTTGCGAGAGGTAGTTTTGAGCTAGACTTTCTTTATTTAAAATTTTTGATAGTTTCTGAGATGCATCAATACCTTTATCTTTAAAATATATAAGATATTTTTCTTGCGCCGTTAGAGTAGTAAATGAAAATAATAAGAAAAACGTAATTATGCTTCTCATAATATCCTCTCTTAATGTACCAGTTTTGCAACCCTATTAAATCTTGTAGATCCTAAAAGTTTGAAAAAGTTACTAAAAGGAATATTCGGATTCCATGACCAATAAATCATCAAAGCCTCGCCAATAATTTTTTCACGAGGAACAAATCCCCAATATCTGCTGTCAGCACTATCATCTCTATTATCGCCCATAGCAAAATAATAATCTTGAGGAATTTCATACTCGGTAACAACTTTATTATCAATATAAATCTTATCATCCGTAACGGTTACAACATCACGCTCATAATTTCTGTTTATTAACATTCTGTATAATTCTATATTATGAATATTTAACTTAACAACATCTCCCTTTTTTGGTATTACTAATGGTCCATATTGATCTTTATTCCATCCACTCCCTTTGGGAAATATATCTGGTCTAGTATATTCTTTAGGAAGAATTCTCGGCATCATGTACTGAATGTTTGGCGGACGATGCAATTCTTTTCCATTAATATAGACTACTTTATTTTTAATTTCAATGGCATCTCCTGGTCCTCCCACACACCTCTTAACGTAATTTAATATCTCCATAGGTTTTAGAACATCTCTATCACCAGGGTATTCAAATACTATTACATCCCCTTTTTCAGGTTCGCTAATAGCAGGTAATTGAAAATATGGTAAAACCACATTTGTAAATGGAATATTCCTTGGAGAAGATGAACCATAAATAAATTTATTTACGAATAAAAAGTCCCCAACCATAATTGTTTCTTCCATAGATCCGGTTGGAACTCTGGATGTCTCAATTAAAAATGTCTTGATCAATAATGCAGCAACAGCTGCAAAAAATAAATTTTTCCAAAATTCAATAAATTTCTGTAATGGTGTTCTAGTTAATTTTTTAAGTGCTTTCTCTTTCTTTTTTTGTTCCTTACCAATACTCATTCATCAACCTAATTAATTCAATTTCAGTTTATTATAACTTCTATTTATAAATTTGTTTCTAATCTATTTGATATTCTTAAAATTATTCATCTAATTGTAGAACTGCTAAAAATGCTTCCTGAGGAATTTCAACATTTCCTACTTGTTTCATTCTTTTTTTACCTTCCTTCTGCTTCTCAAGAAGTTTTCTTTTCCTTGTTATATCACCACCATAACATTTGGCCAAAACGTTTTTGCGTAATGCTTTTATATTAGTTCTGGAAATAACTTTATTACCAATTGTTGCTTGCACTGCAATTTCAAACATTTGTCTGGGAATAAGTTCCTTTAATTTGGAACATACTTTTCTACCCCAATCGTAAGCTTTATCTTTATGCACTATAACAGAAAGTGCGTCTACATTATCTCCATTTAACAGAATATCAAGTTTTACCAATTCAGATTCTTTATATCCGGTATATTCATAATCAAACGAAGCATATCCTCTGGAAAGCGATTTTAACTTATCATAAAAATCAAATATTATCTCAGAAAGAGGAAATTCGAATTCAACATCTGCTCTCGTCGGATCAATATACGTTGTATTTTTATACACTCCCCGTTTATCCATAGCAAGCTTCATTATATTCCCCATATACTCGCTTGGGACGACAATCTGAGCCTTTATGTACGGTTCCTCAACCTTTTCTAGGTCACCTACCGGAGGAAGATCAGCAGGATTATCAACTACAACTTTTTCACCATCTTTTTTATACGCATAGTATTCAACATTGGGTAAAGTCGTAACTATATTTTGTCCGTACTCTCTTTCAAGACGTTCTTGAATTATCTCCATGTGAAGCATACCTAAAAATCCACACCTAAATCCAAATCCCAATGCTGCTGAAGTTTCAGGGATAAATACAAGCGATGCATCATTTAGTTGAAGTTTTTCAATAGCGTCTCGTAAATCTTCATAATCATCTGAGTCAGAAGGATAAAGCCCGCTATAAACCATAGGCTTTATTTCTTGATAACCAGGCAATGGCTCATCCGCACCATTTTTAGCATGAGTGATAGTATCACCGACCTTTGTATCATGTACGTCTTTAATACTCGCAATAACATAACCAACATCACCGGCGAGTAGTTTATCGCTTTTTTCTTTGCGAAGTCCTAGAAATCCAATTTCTTCAGCTTGATTAACATTACCATTGGCAAAAAATTTAACCTGATCCTTCGAACTTAATACACCATTTACAATTCTAACATATGCAATAGCTCCGCGATAAGAATCAAAAACCGAATCAAAAATTAATGCTTGAAGTGGTTTATCAGGATCACCCTTAGGTGCTGGAATTCTATCAACAATTGCAGTTAAGATTTCATCAAAGCCAATATGTTCTTTTGCACTGGCAAGAATTATTTCACTCTCATCACAACCAATTAGATCTACAATTTGTGTTTTAATTACATCGACTCTTGCACTTGGTAAATCAATTTTATTAATAACCGGTATAATTTCTAATCCGGCCTCTATTGCCAAATACACATTACTAATAGTTTGAGCTTCTACACCTTGAACAGCATCCACGACCAAAAGAGCACCTTCACAAGCGGCAAGTGATCTTGATACCTCGTATGAGAAATCAACATGTCCCGGCGTATCAATTAAATTAAAATTATATGTAGCATTATCACTATGCTTATATTGCATTTTTATAGCATGAGATTTAATGGTGATACCTCTCTCTCGCTCTAAATCCATATCATCCAGCAACTGGGCTTTTGCTTCTCTTGCAGTAACAGTTTTTGTTACTTCCAGAAGCATATCAGCAATAGTTGATTTACCATGATCTATATGTGCAACAATGCAAAAGTTTCTTATATTTTCCATTTTCTCAAATTAATTAAGCTTAGAAATATAGCTATAGACTACTCAAAATTCAATTGATCTAAAAATCAAAAAAAACATACGAATACTAAAATAATTTCTTAAATAGGATTTCCGTAATCGAATAATTAAAAAAAGGATGCCAAATGGCATCCTTAAACTACAAATGAAGGGTAAATTTCATCTATCTTAAATCAAATGGATATACAAATGATATCCGCGGTTCAACTTTTTTTTGAGGTTTGTAATCAATAATATTATCGTTTGCATCTCTAATGGGGGTAAAAGTCCAATTATAAACCATCGATACCAAAATATATGGCCAAGGCTTATAGCCAAGCTCAGCAAATAAATATGATCTATCATCTAATGTAAAGAGATCCTTTTCATCTTTAATATTTATTTTATCGTATCCAGCTCTTAAAACATATGGAATTCCTTCCGGTGCAATTTCCGATGAGGCATGAAAAATTCCACTTTCGGGAAAATCATCTAATCTTTGGTAACTTCCAACAACGTCAAAAGTTCCTAGAACCCTAATTAAAAGTTCGCCATAATAACCATCACCAACATTACCAATATTCTTTAATGTTTGAATCTTACTTGTTACAGTATTTGTAGTTTCATTAAATTGGAATCTTTCAAGTTCATAAAACGAGTTAATATATGAAGGCAAATAATTATCACCATTAAATCTTCTTTCCATTTTAGCACGTACATCCAAAAGTCCCATACCATTGAGACTTAATATTCCACCTAAGGCCGTACCACTTCCAAAATCGACAATTTTCGCATAGTCGAAGTATATATCAAATCCAAATACCCCACTTCTTATTATTGGTAGTCCAAGATCAAATCCAATAATAGATAAGTTCCCTTCATCATTTGAAGCTTTAAACTTTCCCGATTGGGCCTCTATTGAACCGATTGTTACTCCTGCATATTCATTAAAATCCGTAACATAGGAAGCCCCTAATTCCAATTTTCCAATAATTGGAACATCTGCAAGGGTAGTAAATAATAATGGTCTAACAAACCCTCTCAAACCGGCTACACTGGATTCACCAAAACTACCATATACGGATTCAAATCCAAAAGTTGTAAAATCAATATCAAACTCTAATCCGTTTTTCCTAGAATCATAACTTGGACGATTATTATATAAGTACATTATAGAACCATGCCCAAGAGTAGCGTAGTCAAGTGCTCCCAATCTAATATAAACCGGATCATTTTTCTGACCGTAGCGAACATATCTAATAATGCTCAAATAATCAGAAAACTCATTAAAGTTTTCATTTCTTAGGTTTCCTTCCGCATCAAATTCTAAATTTAGATCAAGGCCAACACCAAAATTAGCAAAGGCAAATTCCGGGAACATGTGGAAAGTATAATGAGGTTTATCATCAATCCACGTCATACCAAAACCACCTCCAAAATATCCTTCATTTTGCCTTAGTTTATCAAATTGACCTAGGACAGAAGAAAACGAAAAAACTATTAAAATTAAGATTAAAATTCTTTTGTACATTTCTACCTCACAATAGCTAGTTTTTGTGTAATATTGTGTTTTTTACCACCAACATCCATAATAATTTTATATAAATATACCCCATTAGCTATCAAATCACCATCATCATCTCTACCATTCCAATATATTTTATTTAAGTCATAATTTAATTGTGTAGCATTTAATTTTATTTCCTTTATTAACCTACCGGAAACTGTAAATACTTTTATTTTTATCTCATCCGGAATTTGAGTTAGCTTAAAAGTAAAATACGTATCTTTTTCAAATGGATTAGGGTAATTATAAACATTTAATAATTTCGCTTCATTTTGAACAATAAATGATTTAGAAATACCGGAAGAATCACTAATGTTTCCGGAAGCATCTTTACCAAATATCCTCAGGGTATATTCTCCATCCTCCAATACTGGGGAGTAATCAATACTTACTTTCGGATTATTCTCAGAAAAATTTATTGAAATATTTTCGTTCCCAAGATAAGTGATATAGCTATTATTTAAAAACATACTAACGGAAGACGTATCTGTAATAGGAACTAATGAAGGATCACTTAATTCAATTTTTATATTGGGGTCACTGGAAATATATTCACCATCAAAAATGTCATTCCCATCAATAGTTAATTTCAAACTTGGTTTTGTTGTATCGCCAATTACTTTGAATGGGATATTGAAAAAATTATTATCTTCATACAATTCAAGAATTTCATTAGACTTATCTATTGATATGGCAAAGGTTCTTTGGCCATTAAATGAAGTGGTATTATAATTTATATTAAATTTCTTTCGTTCTTCAGAACCAATGGAACTAACAATTTCCGCAAAAATTTTCTCTCTTGAGTTATCAGAATTTATAATTTCAACAATCACGTTAAAACTATCCGCTTTTGATTCTCCCACATTATATACATAGAAAGAAAGATTTATATCTTCACCTTGATTAACACTATCTCTATCCAGGGTAACTACCTGATAGTTAATTGCAAGTTCGGCATTCAAATCAACATCGATATTAAAATCTGTAATAGTAGGTTTTAAATATTCTGAAGATTTTCTTAAAAAAACTCTAAATTTTTTCCTACTCTCATTTAAATATTCAAGTTTATCACTAGTAACCAATCCGGACTTAGAGAATATTGATTCGGGCGAATCATTGGAAGAATTAGATAAAAGAGGCGTAATACGGATTGATGAATCATTAAAATAACCGGTGATGGAAATATTTTTTATCTTAGTCCCTTCAGGAAAATATTCGGTTTCAAACCAACCGCTGTCGTTTTCAGTTACAAAGGTTGTGTCAAAATCAACTATTCCAGAGCTAGAAAATCTATCAATACTACTGGAAGGATCACTCCCCTTTTTCCCAAAAAACAGCCACGAAGTATTATATTTTACGCTATCGATATAAGTGCTTCCGTATTCATGTAGTTTATCTATTAAAGCTTGGTTAACCCCTGCGCCCCCACAAAAATTGCTTAACGATATTGCTATAAGATTTCCAGGAGATAATGTATCTAAAAAATGCACATATTGACTAAAATCCGGATCGGCCCACATATTAAACCATTTGCTTTCTTTATACTTGAAATTTTTATCATCAAATACTATTATGTGGTGACCACATCCTTGAGGATTGTTCGCATAATCAACATTATCAAGCTGTACTGAAGCAACTCCCCCCGAATTAAATCCATCGGAACTAAGGCTTAACAATATATTTTTTTTACTTAATTTTAGTGAATCGGATTCGAAATAAACCGCATCACTATTTAAAGATCCAAAACTAAGCGAATCATTAAGGAAATAGTACGAAGATGAATCTGTTGAATTAATAAACGAAATAGTTTCGAAGTAATCGCTTGAACCTGATATTTTATTTCGAAGGAAGTATCTTTTGTTAGACTGCAAATTTCCATAATTTACTTTAGTAATTATGGTATCAAAGACACTACTATATTCATTTGGATTAACAAAATCATTGTTATCAGCTATTTCAATAGTTGTTGACTCATTCGCACTCTTTTGAACAGGATTTAGAAATTTAATTTCGTTACTAAACTTGTTATTTATTTTGGATAAGTTAAATAATCTCATTGAAGAAGTTAATACGTTATAATCTATTTCTATAAAATTATCAGATTCGTCTATTTCATCTATCAAAGAAGTATTATCTAAATTAATATTTAACTGATGTTTACCTGCCAAATTCTTAACCGGTATTGCAACTTCAATTTCATCGTTATTAACCGGCAAAGTTCGTGATATTGTTTTTGAAAAATTAGCATCATTAATTATATCAGTAATTTTAATATTAAATTTATTAGTATCTGTACGTCCAAGGTTTCGATACTTAATTTTTACAACTATCGAATCCAGATTATCATCTAAAAATTCCGGTAAAGATATATCCTCTTCTCCTATAATTAAATTGGGTTTTGTTGGAATGTTTAAAGAAATAATCGGATCGGCAAATAATGTATTTGTATAAATAAAAATTCTATAAGAACCAGTGCCACCATACCTGCTAAGAAATTCTATTTTAGCAGTTTGAAAAGCTTCACCAATAGTATTTTCTTCTATGAGGAGACTTGAATAAAATATATTTGGGAATAAGCTGGTTGTGCTTGTAAATCCTAATGAAGAATTTCCTATATATCCTATAGCATCACCACTTAAACCATTAACATGAGCCTCACTAAAGGATACAATGTCCGGCTCAGCAAATTTACCTGTTGAACAACCAAAATCTGTTATAAATGAACTCCTGTTCAAATCGTTATTTAATTGGGATACGTCTTCGATACCATTATCCCAAATTCTTGTTCCACTATGTCCAATATATGAAATCACAACTGCTCCATAAGAAAAGGCGCTATCTATAAAAGAATTTTTATAGGGACCAAAATTTGTTGGCGGTTCGGTAGTTGAATACAAAAAGCTAAAATAACCTCCTACCGGTGCGGGAGTAATTACATTCTGCAATATATTGTTATTAACTATTCTGCTAAAATTCCTGGAACTTTCATCCAAACCGCCTGATAGTAACAAATAGGATTTGTTCCATTGATCGTATTCATCATCCAAGTATTTTGTATGTTTATTAAAATAATGATCGAATTCTTCTTTATCCTTGGCCGGAAGTCGTCCTAATGACATTTGCGGTATTAATGATACAGAATCCCATATAACATACCAATTATCTGAAACGGGATGCCCGAATGAAGGGACCATATTTTCGGTATAATCTTCTAGTTTCAAATTATTATGGAAATCATAATTTGCTTCACCGACTAAAAATACATATTCAGGAGTTTCGTTTATCCAGGAAGAAAAGGAGTTTTGTAAAAATAGTTTAATTGAATAGGGTGATAGTAATCCATAATTAAACTGATCATATATATCATTTACATCAATAGCTTTAGCGGATATGTTATAATTAGATGAAATAAATTCAACGTATTCCGTTGCAGCATTTATTAATGTTGAGTTTGTTAAAAGAAGATATTTTGCTTCACCGGTTTCAGTTAAAATATTTTTAAACGTTTTTTTATAAATAAATATTGGTGATTTTACAGATTCTTCATTTAAAATAATATACTCATCCCCTGCATTAACAGTATCGCTGAAAATTATTTTCAAATCATTTAAAGAATAGTTTTGAATCTTTTTGGGAGCAGCTCCAATTTTATACAAAACATAATTATCTGATATGGCATTATTAATTTTCACAAAATATTCTTTTCCACTTAAGGATGCTGGAAATCTAAATGTTAAAGAATCATTAATTAAAGCAATAGACCGAGAATATTCGACATCATACCAATCAACGGCAACTGAATTAGGAAAAGCATCCGTTTCGTTAGATACTAATATCAATGTGTTTGAACCGTCATTAAGCAAATCGGAATTTGCATCAAAATTTAGTATTGTTTGCTCAGATTGATTTAAGGATTTCTGATCATAAATTTCCGTACCGCTGTTTAATTGCAAACCAACCGAGTGGGCATTATCACTAATATTTGACGCAAAACCAAATAATTTAAAATCAATATGAAAACCTGAATTTGGCTTAACATTGTTTACATTAAATGCCCAAGAATAACTTCCCGGACCATACGTACCCCAAAACCATGTCTCTGTGGATTGCCAGTTAGGATCTTGCTCGCTAATAATATTATTCTCAAAATAATCTAAAAAATTATTTTTTTCATAATGGTCACGATTTAGATAATATTTAATCGTATCCGCAGACTCAGGATTTTCGCTGTCTTGAACTAAAACTCGTTTTCCATCCAAACCGGTCAAGTTAAGCCAGTAAATTGAATTTTTGGAATGCCTGTCTAAGTATTCATTATAGGGTTCATCAATACTATTAATACTAGTATAAGAATTTGTGGGGTAATTACGTTTTCCATAAAATTCTATGTAATCGCTTTGGGTGAATGAAGTGCTTATTTCCCCACTAAAATAAATTGGGATTTCAATTCCATTAGTAATAATTTTCATTTTTTGAGGATTAATAGAAGAAGGATCTATCCCATAAGAAATTAAATCCAAATATGTAATACGATAAATTCCATCTTCGACAATTGATAGTTTCACATATTCATTATCATAATCAATCCAACTATCAGCTTCATTTTTAACTATTGAATTATTCTTACTTCTAAATTGTTCGGCAATTTGAGAATTGATCAGCACACTTTTTAGAACCCTATCGTAACCATTTGTTATTTGAATTGGTGAGTTATCATGAATAGCAAAAGATTTGTCAAAATTAATTTCAAATTCAATTTCTTGAAGTTCATCTATACTAACATTTTCTTGATTAAATGAACTACGGTTTATTGAAAGTGTAATACAATAAAAATCTCGCAGCCAATGAGTTCCCTTTATCTCGACAATTGGTTTATCATTTTTCCGTTTTAATTTATTATATAGGCTACTAAAAGATGAATTTCCCAAATTAATATTTTCGTTAGATTTTATGGACGGAATTGTTTTAGTATAAGTTTTTACTTTTTTTCTAATTCTTTTAAGGGAAGGTCTACTATTTGGAGGAATTGCAATAACAATTTGACTACTTGGTAATCTGATATCACCAGCTTTTATCTCAGGTGAAAAATCAGAATAATCTCTAACAGTAAATTCATTATTTTTTTTATCCGTGTATTTAGGTTCATCAAATTTTAATTCAATCTTTATGGTGGAATTACCTGTTGTTATAGATCTGAGGTTTTGAGAGAAAAAAGTAATCGTAATAAATAAATTGAAAAAAAGAAATACATATTTATACATACTAATATTTACCCTTCTCTTTTATTGCTCTAATTATAAAAATTGGTATACCGACTAAGTATCTTTTCCAATAAAGTAGCGGGTTATGAAGCAATCGAACCAACCATTCAAAACCTAAGTTTTGAATAATTTTGTACCCTCTAATTTTTGTTCCGGTAAACATTTTAATCCCATCACCTACAGCAATAATAACTTTTGCATTCAATTTTTTACGATATTTGTAAATCCATTCTTCTTGCTTTGGGGCACCCATACCAACAATTAATATATCAGCCCTGCTATTATTTATATTAGAAATAACTTTTTCAGATTCATAATCAAATCCATTTTGGAGTCCTACAACTTCTAAATTGGGATTTTTTTTCATTATCTTATTTAAGGTAGAAATTTCATCTCCAAAAAAGAATATTTTCCATTTCATTTTTATTATTTCTTTAATAAAAAAAGAATAAAAATCTGAACCGGTAATTCTTTTATTAATTTGATTTTTTTTCTTCGAAAATTTGGAATATAAATACAATCCAATTCCATCAGGATGTAATATTTCAAATGAATTAAGAATATTTAAAAATCCAGGCTGATCTATAGATAAATTTATTGTACTTACATTAACACCAGTTACAGCAATTTGAATATCATTGGCTAATGCTTCTCTGATCAAGAAACCCATTTCTTCATAATCGATATTATTAATTTTGATACCGAGAACAGTTATATCTTTACGTGAATTTAACATTTTAACATATATATAAATTGTCGAATTTTAGAATAATTTTTTAAGTACAGATATAATGGGGTTTTTTGTAAAAATCACAAGACATCCCTATCTAAATTTTTAAATTGCATCTACATGCATAATATTTTTATACATCTTTTAAATAATAGTTTAAGCACATAATATAAAGGAATCTCAGATGGATATACAAAAAAAGTTGTTTTAACGTAATTATGAAGAACTTTTATTGTTTTGCGAAATACTTTCGCAATGTATTTAGAGATAAGTTGCAAATTTTTTACTAACTAATAAAACTAAGTATAATATTAAATACTAATTTTTCTGAAGTAATTGCTTTACTTAATATATATAGAACTATGACCATTCATAAAAAATTTACGGATACTGATATAATTTCAAATATTTATCAAAATTATCCTTGAATAGATAATGGCTCATTACTTTCTTATTTAAATTTTCTGATAATTTTGTTCGTATTTTTTCATTTTCATATAAGTAAATTATTGATTTTGTAAGTCCTTCAAAATCTTCTAATTCAAACAAAATGCCATCAATTCCATTTCTAATAAATTCTTTAATTCCGTCAACTTCCGATCCAATAAATGCTTTTTTAAAATATCCACATTCAACCATTACCAGAGGAAATGAATCTACCCTTGATGGTAAGATAATAATATCAGACAACATGTAGTAATCAGCTATTCTCCTGCTTGAATTAACAATTGTTACCGGTAAATTATTTCTCTTTACTTGAGAATTAATGAACTCTCGTTCTTCACCGGAGCCAACAAATAAAAAGTGAACATTTTTAATTTTCATTTTCGCTATTGATTTCAGAAGAATATCTACACCTTTTTCTTTATCAAACCGTCCAATATAGGTAACTATTAAATTGCCTTTTTTTATATTTAATTGTCTTAAAAGAATTTCTTTATTTGTAAAAGCGATGTTTTCATTCGTCACATAGTTGTTAATAACAATAATTTTTTTCTTATCTATACCAAAATTTATTTGTAAATGTTTATTGATTGTTTCACTTACTGCAATAAATTTATCAGAAAAATAACTCAGAAATTTTTTATCATACGCTTTGCTATGAACTGTCATTATAGTTCTAACGGAAATAAACTTTGAAATAAAATAAGTCAGAAAATCAAAATATCTGTGGTGCGAATGAATTACTTCAATATTATTTTTTTTACAGAACATAATTATTTTAAAAATATGATAAAGATATGATTGTATAATATTCTTTCTTTTAAGTACCTGCACATTTAGATTTTTCTCACTGAATTTGTTTATTCCATCTCCGCCAAAACATAAAACACTGTGGTTTAACTCAGGGTGCTTGTGCGATGTGATTTGAAATATTACTCTTGATACACCACATGCTATATTTAATTCGGGATTAAGATGTAATATATTCATATCTTTTTATAAATATCATTTATCTGATTTATCATATTATCAAATCGATATTTTGTTAATATTTTCGAGTGTGTTTGAGATATTTGAGATTTTTGTCTCCCTGAGTAATATTCATCAATTTTGAATAGTATTGACGATATGGAAAGATTTTCAACTAAGAAAGGATATTCATGACCAAGGACTTCAATTGACCAGTCAGTTTTAACTGCAATAACTGCAACATCAGATGAAACAGCTTCAAGAACCACCAGCGGTAATCCTTCCGTTGCCTTAGAAGGAAATATTAATATATCTATTTTTGACAAAAAATTCTCCACATCCATGGAGGGCTTTTCATAAATTACTTTTTCATTCTGTATAAGGAAAGATAATTTGTTGTAAATACTTTTTTCTATCTCCCCTTTAATATTAAATTTAATGTTTGATTTATTTTTATCAAGTGAATCAATTAGTTCAACCAATACGGATATGCCTTTTTCTTCAGTTACTCTTCCTAAATAACCAACCACGTTGTTTGTCTTTTCTTTCAATTTAAAATTAAATGGAACTGAATTTAATATAACGGATGAGTTTCCATGAATCTTTGATATAGTTTTTTTGTATAAATTGTGAATATGATTTGAAACAAAAATATTATAATTAAATTTACAAAGAATTTTATAGCCGTATTTTTGAAACGGAGTAAGATCATAAGTCTTGTTATTTCCTGATATACTACCGGAGTGAATATGATGAATCACTCTATTTTTGGACAATAGTGTTGCTAAGAATAGAGTACCCACACCACCATTATGGTAATGAATAATATCAAAAGATGTTTTCAATAGCTCTCTTATAAATTTGATATATTTATTAATTTTGTAAAACTTAAAATCAGCTGAGGAGAATAAATTTATTATACAAATGTTTTCTTTTTGAATTTCCGTAATTGCTTTACCTTCCACCATAGAAATAATTTTATGATTATATTCCGGCAAACTCCTTATTAACCGGGTTGTATAAATGGTAATTCCATCATAGGATGATTCACCGATAATATGAAGAATAGTTTTCACTTAACAACCCATAGTTTAAACAAACTAATCAATATAGATTTTCACTCCAATTTTAAATTTAGACGAAATTTAAAAACTCTATAAAAAGAGATGGGTTTCGTTTTAGGCGCCTAACAAATATTGTAATTCTTTAGTATAAGAAACAATTCTATTTTAGATTTTTAATTTTATGCAAATCGATTCCAAAGAATTTATAAATAAACAAATTAAAGCGATATAAAAACATTTTTGTTCTTAGTTTATTTATTAACCTTGTGCCTAAATAAGATATAAGAATATATCTAAGAATAAAGAATATATTTTGTGGAAAAAGGGAAATACATTTCACAAAATATTTCCTTGCAACGGACATATCACCACGGTAATATTCAATCAGTCCTTGTCTAAACTTTATTTTATATAGATCTTGATTATCTTTAGCTTTAACTTCTTTTTTTCGTAAATATTCATGTCCAATATTATAGGAAATCATGTTTTGTTTCTGATTGTTTAAACTAGTTACGGAGTCTGTATGAATTCTATAATTCAATAAATATTTTTGAATATTATACATTTTATACCCTTTTTCTAACATTTCTAAAAAAAGAGCATGATCTTCTGCTGATTCATATTTATTATTATATCCCCCTAGTTTTTTAATTATTGAAGTGTAGGATAAAATTGTTGGATGACAAAATGAACTAAATACTGGCATTTGATGCTCAATATTATAATGAGATTCCGGGTATTCTATTAATTTAATTATTTTACCTATGTCATCAATATGCCTAATATTACTACCTACTAAAACTATATCTTTATTTTTTTGTAAGAATTCTAATTGTATTTCAAACCTTGAATGAATTGATATATCATCGGCATCCATTCTTGCTATATAAATTCCTTTAGCTTTAGCTAAAGCAAAATTTAATTGCCGGACTAAACCAACGTGGTCATTTTTATATAATTTTATTCTTGTATCATCAATATATTTTTCTATTTCGTTAACAGAGTTGTCTGTGGAACCATCATCTACAATTATTAATTCAAAATCTTTAAACGACTGATTTAAAATACTTTCAATAGCTGGACCAATAAATTTTTCAGAATTATAAACTGACATAATAACCGAAATTTGAAGCGTACTGTTTTGGGGATTGCTAACATTCATATTTTTACGTATTCATAAATTTGGTTTAATCTGTTGAAAGTCTGCAATGCCACTAAATCCCAAGTATAATTTTTAGCAAACTCTATTCCTTTTTCACCAATTTGTTCTTTTTGGTTTTCGGTCATATTCAAAAAATCCAATATTTTTTTCATTAAGGTAGGAGAATTATTAAAAGGTATAACCTGATTTTGTAAGACACCATCAACAAATCTCTCGGTTAGTCCAACTTGATCAGTTGAAATAAATGGAATCCCTGTACTCATCGCCTCAAGTAATGCAATACTGAATGGTTCATAACTGGAAGAAATAATGAATAAATCATTTTGGGATATTTTTTTTCTTAGTTGGACTTCATTAAATGTGTAATATATTAAATTTATGTTTTTAGATATTTTTATTGTAGAATCATTTTGTTTTGTATGGGAACAAATAGTTAAATTTACTGAAAATTTTAGATCATTCAGTGCACCCAGAAGAATATCATATGCCTTTTCTCTTCTTTGAAAATTGCCAACACAAATAATATTAAGAACCTGATCAACTCTATAAGATTTTTTCTTGATATTATAGTAATTAATACCGTTGTTAACTACGTTAATATTTTGTTTGGTCTTCGGATAATTCTGTTTAAGCAATTCTAATTCTTTATTTGATAAAGTAAAAATTAAATCACTATACTTAACCGATATTTTTTCTATAAATAAAAACCTGAATTTTTGAAATCTGGTAAGATCAGTATAATTATTAAGTACACATTTATTTACACTGTGAACGTAATAAACAAATTTGAATTGAACTATTTTTCTAATTATTAGTATTGGCAAATAATAGACAGCTGGTGTTAGGGCAAACACTATATCAGGTTTTTGTTTAAGTATATTTATTACAAAAGGAAATAATCCCAATCTATATACATTATTATCAAGTTTATTTTTCCCAAATATTTTTTTATATCTGGAATACTTTGCTCCCTCTTGAAAATATGAATAATAGAAAATTTCAGGGTTTATCAATGAAAAATGATTAAACAACTCCTTTGCAACTTTAGTAGGAGCGGCCAAAATATCATTTGTTTGATAATCACCTACGAATATTACTTTCAAATAAATTCTCCGACATCAAATCATAATTTTGGAAGTAAAGAACACATTCTTTACTTATAAAAAATGATTCCAGTTAAATGATAATTATTCCTCTAATTACCGCTTTTAGGTATAACAAAATAACTTGTAAAATAAATACAATATATTCTGTTATAATTGTGGCGGTTACAACACCCCAAATTCCCATTATTCCAATTAAATATACACTAAGAACAATATTGATAATAACCCCTGCTAAAGTAGTATAAATAGAAATTTTTTCCAGTCTGATTGAGTTTGATAATACCCCTGTAAAATTGTTTAGAAATACTCCGGGAATTCCAAAACTAAGAAATTTTAATATATCAATAGATCGTAAATATTTTTCTCCATATATAATTTGAATAATGTAGGTAGAAAAAAAATAAAATAAACACAAAAAGAACACTGATATAATCAATAGCATGATAACAACGCTTAATATGTTTTCCTTCTTGATGATTCCGTTTCTAGCGTATTCTCTTGATAAAATAGTGAATTCAGGGATTAAAATAGCTCCGGATATCATTTGGGGTGCCTTGTAAATTCCATACGCTATTGCATATACTGCTACAGAATTCAAATCTAAAATGTTTTGGATTATAATTATATCGACTCTATCATATATTAAAACAAAAATACCTGAAATACCTAAAGGTAAAGATAATTTAATTATTCTAAACAGCTCAAAATTCCCTAGTGAAAAATTGAACAGTTTAAGATTTTTAGGCGAAATAATTCTAAATAATAATATCCCAATAATGATTTGTGTTATGAGAAAAACAGATAAAAATAAATATTTATTTGGGGAAAAAATAAAAATGAATATTAAAACTATTGCTAAAAATAATTGAGGAAGAGCAACTGTTCTCAGAACTATTTTGTAGTTTTCTCTCCCATAAAGAATAGCGGAAAAAACATTTATAAAAATATATGTGTAGTTCATTGTTATTACTAAAATAACATCTGTATTTACATCAAGTGTAAATTTGAAATAAATTATAGCAATGAGGAAGATTGGGAAAGAAACCAGTAATAAAATGGATATTAAATCTGAGACTACTTTGGTGATATTCGCTTCTGAAGCGGCAAGTCTTTGAATATATACTGGAAAACCAAAACTAAATATCACAATTAAAATATTACAAAATGCAAAAGCTGTTCTAACAATACCATATTCAGTTGTAGTTATTGATCGTGCCAAAATAACAAACAATGTAAAGAATACTATTTTTTCAATAATAGAAGCAGCAAAAAAATAAAAACTATTTTTATTAATATATTTAAACAACTACATACCCTTTACATATCAATGTTTTTATATTGACACTTAGTATAGTTTGGTTTTTCCGAGCTTAAATATGTTATTTCTAAGCAGGAACTCATTTACAATTGACGCAGCTAATAATTGTCCATCATCATTCCAATGATCATCCCCTTCTTCGAAATAGAGCTTTTCAGGATCGTTTATTAAAAATTGTGGGAAAAGATTTACAACTAATAAATTATTTTGTTTACACATTTCTTCTATAGAATAACTTAAGCGCTCATTATCGTAGTTATCAAACCGAGCAAAATCATAAAATACTTGATATTTGGAAATCAAATTGATTTTTGAGGGAATGATCATTACTATTATTTTAAAAGATTCCTGATTAGCATATTTTGCCAATTCACATAATAAATTATTCATTAAAATTAATTTTGTAACTGATGAAAAAGAAGTAACATCAACAGAAATATCAGCATCAAAATAATCTCCGAATATGTTAGTACAATAAATTTCAGAGCTATTCATATAGGATTGATAGTCGTCATTGCTCTTCATAATACACCAATTTACATAATTAGAATCAGTAAGACTCAGCGGAATATCATTATATATGCTCGTAAATACTGTCGGAAACCGATTTTTGAAATGTTTTACTATCTGCAAATTATGTGGAAGGCTTGGGAAAGCAGCATTGTTTAAGTCATTTATTAATTCGGGCTTTAATCTATCATTATAAAAAATTGTATTTCTCTTATCAGAATTAATGTAAAGAAGTTTGTTCCTTATCAAATCTCCATAATCATTACCTGCATAGATAGAAAAAAGAATTAGCTCAGGCTTATATTTCTTTGACTCTCTAATCAACTTTTGATAAGATTGATCCGGTCCATAACCAACTATTCCCATATTTTGAACAGCAATATTTTTTATGTTTTTTTCAATTTTTTTTTCAAATTGTTCACAAAAAGTGTTTTCTTCTTTCGAAAATTCAGCAAAAATAAATGAATCACCGTAAACAAGTATATTTTTTTTACCGTTTGCGAGAGTATTTTTGCCTCTAAATCCATTAGCATTGATTTTAATCGAATTGGGCGCTGATTTTTTATCTAACAATTTTAATTTCTTTTCTGAGTTAGGAACTAATTTATAATGCACATACTTATCAGGCTGGTAAATTGAATTTGGAATAAATTTATAATAATGAAGTACCATTTCAAATAAGATTAACATAAAAACGAAAAAAAATATAAAAAAAATGGAGTATTTAAGAGGCTCGAAATTATCTAAGAATAAATAATCTTTACATTTATTGATAAGAATTTGGATTTTTTGCTTGTTCACTTAGTTAATTCTCGTAAGTTATAGACCTATATGATAAAATTAAATTGTTGGGACTGTACTAATAAAAGAATATAGATTCTGCATTAATTAGTTGACAATTTTTTATACTCAATATTATATTCTTCTGTAATTTTATCCCAATTATAATTTTGATAAATCTTTGATGCCTCGATTGAAATTTCTTCCAAATTATATTTATTATTATGCAATTCATTTAATAAATTAATTAAACTTTTCTGGTCTTTAGAATTGTAAATAAATCCATTTTGGTGATTTATTATTATTTCTTTAGAGCCGGTTGCATCGGACACAATGGGAATTAATCCCAAACTCATGCACTCAATTACAAAAATTGGAAAAGAATCGAATGTATTAGATTTAAAAATTAGATTCTTATCTGATAAAAACTCAACGAGCTTTTTAGTTTTCATAACAGGAACACTGATAAACACTTTATTCCAAGGTTCTTGAAAGTTTATTTTTTCCCCAATTAAATAGATTTCAAATTTTTCAATTCCCATTTTTTTAAAAGAATTTAACAGAAAAGTTAATCCTCGATCAATGGAATAAGGGTCTCCCAAATAAAACACAATTTTAATTTTATTACCAAATTGTCTTATAACTTTTCTTCTATAAAAAATTTCATCAATCCCATTTCGGATAATTTTAGTTTTCTTGACAATATTTCCATAATATTTTTGCGATAAATCTAACAAAATATTCGAAACAAATACTTGTTCATCAACTAACATAAACAATAATCTTTCAAAAGAAGTAGCAATAAAATATCTCGAAAATACTCCTTTATTTTTGGCTATTGATCTTTCATGTCTTATTAATCCATGAGTTGTAATAACAATTTTTGAATTTAAAAATGGTTTAATAAGTAAAATTGTAAGTACAAAATATTCCATCGTAACGATATGGATAATGTCCGGCTTTGTTAAAAATATTGTTTTAAATATTTGAAATATACCTAGTTGATATACCGGCAAAGCAGATGATATTTTGCTATGCCCGAATATTCTTTTAAATAAATTACCCTTAACATAATCTTTGAAGAAATATTCTATGAAGATAACGTCACTATTTTTCTTTATTAAATTAGAAAGCAATCTTTTGGCAAATTTTTCAGGTCCATTTAATTTCTCAGAAGTATTATACCGGCCAATTAAACAAATCTTCATAATTACTCTGTAACCAAATGGTTTTATGAATAAAAATATTATTACTCTTTTAATTCAAAATAATAATATAAATAGGCAGTTACAATTTCTAATACCAATAATGCTTTTTAGTTCAAGAATTATTATGTGTAAATAAATTATTAAAAATTGAATAAAAACAAAGGTGTGGCAATATAATAAATACATGAATAAACAAATAATAACTAATCACAAAACTTAAATTATTATTATTAGTACTATGAATTCGAATAAATCTAAGATTTCTAAATAATCTTTCATTAATCTCTGCTAGAGATAATTAAATTAGATTATAAGAATTTTAATTATAGAGTACGAAGCTTATAGGAAAAAAATTCTAAACTATTTTTTTACTAACCACTCTTGCGGATTTTGGTAGTTACGTTCATTCCAGATTTCAAAATGGAGAATGTTACCTTCTAAGCTTTCATTAACACTTCCTATTAAATCGCCTGCAATAACTTTATTGCCTTCTAATACATTAATATCTGTTAAGTGACCATATACGGTTCTGTAATTATCTCTATGCGTTAAAATTACCACGCTCCCATAACCGGGGATCCACTCAATAGCACTAACAATTCCCTCGGCAACAGCAAAAACTTCCTTGTTTCCTTTTGCAACTAGATCAATTCCATAGTTTAAGGTTACGGTATTCGTTTTATTGTTCCTATTTTCACCAAAATCGCGTCCAATACTACCATTTTTTAACGGCCAGTTCAATACACCTTTTAATTCGGAAAACTTTTCAAAACTACTATAGTTAAAGTAGTCTTCATAATCTTCAATTTCGCCTTTAAGTTTTGCGGTTCTAAGTTTTCTCTCTCTCTCTCTTTCCTTCTCAATCAGATCAGCAATAATCTGTTTAATTGCTATTTCCATTAAACGTTTATCATCAATCTCTTTAACAACATTATCTTTGTTTTTTTTCAAATTCGATAAAATGTTGCTCCTTTCTTTCCTTCGTTCAAGTAACTTATTCTGTTCATTAGTTTTTTGAACAATTACTGCTGCTTTTTCTTTAATTTCTATTTCCAGTGCTATTACTGAGTTGTTAAGTGAGCTCTTTGATTTACCTAATTCATCTATTTTTTCTTCACTTTTCTTATGTACATATTCAAGATGTTTAGCTCTTATCACAGCTTGGTTAAACGACTCTGAATTAAAAAGATATTTTAAAGTGGAATTTTCACCTTGCTTGTAAAGCCATACTAAATAATCACCATATTCAGATTGCAAATTTTTTATCTTTTTTTGTAAAGCAGCAATTTTACTTTCAAGTGCAAGTATCTGATTTTCTTTAGTCTCTTCTTCAATTTCAAGTTTTTTTATACTCTTGCCCAACAAGAGTTTTTGTTTATCAATTTTCTTTAAAACACTAATGTTATTTTTTTCTTGAACGGTAAGCGAAGATAAATCTTTTTCTAATTTGGTAATCTCATTTTTTATTAAATCGAGCTCATTATTTTTCGAATCAATTTTATCTTTGAATTGAGAAAAAACAAAAATTGGAAAAAAGATAAATATTATAATTTTTATAAAAAGTTGTTTTTTCATTCTCTTATTTTTGCATCCGTAGGAATATCCAATGCTAGATTATCAAGTTTTTCGTTTACATTAATTTTTCTATATTCAATGCTCACTTTCTGATTCTCTATATTGTTCTTTATTGTATTCAAGTATGGAATAGCAACCCTATTCATAATTTCAAAATCAGAATACTCTCCTTCAAAAACCAGAATGTTAGGGAGTTTATAGAGCTTGTAATCCGTAATTGCCAGGTTGTTAATTTGAATTTGATATTCACTTTTTTTACCGGATAAAGAATCAAGATAAGTCAAGTAATAGTTTTCATCATTCAATTGAAAATCATCCGGCTCCAATCTAAGTTTATCAGTAAGATTTACAGCTCCGGCAAAAGCATCTATTAATTCGGTAAAGGATAAATCAATATGAAAAATTTTCTTTAATATATTACTATCGTTTCTACCTTTAAATAATGTGTTTTTCATAGCATCATAAAAAGCGTATTCAGAATTAGTTACTAATGCTTGAGCAAGATCAATTCCAAATGGACCATAAATAATAAACTTAAGTGAATCCGGTTTCTTTAGAAATACTTCAAAAGTAGCCTTTGCTTCTAGCTTAGGGCTGACAACATTCAAAATTCCGGAACCTGAAAACGTTTTAATCTTACGTCTGTTTGCTTCTAATTTTTTCACAAGCCTATCTGCCGGTAAAACTTCTTCTTCATATACCGGTTTTGAAGGTACACAACTTGCTATAAAAATTAAAAGTAGAAAGTATACTATAAATTTTAACATTGTTGTCAATTTAGGGCCTTATCAATTTTATTTTTTATTTCCGTATTTGTTGTGTCCAATTCTAATGCTGTTCTCCAAAGGTCAACTGCCTTTGATTTCTCATTCATTTTGTAAAACACTTCTGCTAGGTGGTCTAAAAGCGTTACATTGTTTTCATCTTGCTTAATAGCCAACTTAATATATTTTATTGCATTTTCATATTGACCCATTTGAAAATATACCCAGCCAATCGTATCTAAATAAGATGAATTTTCCGGATCCTCATCAACAGCTTTTTCAACCATTTTTAATGCCTTCTCCAGCTCAATTCCCCTTTCGGCTAATGAATATGCATAATTATTTAAAATCAAGATATCGGTAGAATCAATGTCCACCGCTATATTATAAATACTGTCACTTTTGCTATATTGCTCTTTCCCATCAAATATTAGTCCCATCATACCAAGGGCTTGGGTATTCTTTGGATCAATTCTCAAAGCTCTTTCTAAATAGACTAAAGCTTCATCATTCTTTTCCGATTGATTTAACGAAAAACTATATGCCAAAGTTGAATTCAAATCGTTTGGGTTAAGTTCAACCGAGTTTTTAAGATAAGGTAAAGCTGATTCGTGATCAGAGTTTTGAGCGTACGATAATCCAAGAATAAGATTAATAACATGATTTCTTGGAAATCTCTCTACGGCATCTTCCATTTCAATAATAGCATTCGCATAATCGGTTTTCTCAAATAAAATTTGTCCAAGTCTTATTCTTAAATCACTATTTAACTTAGCTAACGATATCGATTTTCTGAAATAGAAAAGAGTTAATGAATCTTTTCCACTTTTATTGGCAAGCTCACCAAGAAAGGCATTTATTTGCCAATCGGAAGAATCTTTATCTATTTTCATAAGTACATCTTCTGCATATGGAATTACCTGGGAATCGGCTAAGGCTTCACTATAAAAAGCCGTACCTATTCTCATTTTACTGTCAAAGGGAATTCCTTCTTTGTGAATAATTTTTTTATATTCTGCAGCCCCTTCTTCCCACTTCTTAGATTTCACCAGAGCATTTCCCCGCAGTTCAATAAGATTTAAATCATCCGGGAAAATCTCTATTGCATCGGTGACCAGAGCTAATGCCTTTTCAAATTTTGAATTTTTAATATATGATTCAATCAATAATTTCTGCAATTGCAAATTGGAAGGATTTAACTCTAATAGCTCCTCTACCGTATTTATTGTTTTATCGATTTCACCAAGCCTCTCATTAATCTCAGCT
>Ga0209633_10000753_pt1 | contig 36148 bp, 32 predicted proteins | sample Cruoilmetagenom1_FD_187290 | JGI IMG/M metagenome (GOLD analysis project Ga0209633, IMG submission 187290) | Oil polluted marine microbial communities from Coal Oil Point, Santa Barbara, California, USA - Sample 1 (SPAdes) (version 2) | ecosystem: Environmental > Aquatic > Marine > Oil seeps ...
AACGCCCGATCTGATCCCGCTGTGCCACCCCCTATCGCTCAGCTCCGTTGCCGTGGATCTGACCTTGGCGCCGGAGCGCAATGCGGTCGACATTGCCGCCACCTGCAAGCTGGTCGGCCGCACAGGTGTCGAGATGGAGGCCCTGACCGCCGTCGCCGTCGCGGCGCTGACCGTCTATGACATGTGCAAGGCGGTGGATCGCGGCATGCGCATCGTGGATATCCGCCTGACCCATAAGGCCGGCGGCAAGTCCGGCACATTCGAGGCCGACTGAATGCTCTCGGTCGCCGAGGCGCTTGCCCGCATCACCGGTGCATTCGTGCCGCTGCCCGCCGAAACGGTCAGCCTTGCCGAGGCCCTGGGCCGCACCTTGGCCGAGAACGTGGTTGCCCGGGTGACGCAACCTCCGGCGGCCGTCTCCGCCATGGACGGTTATGCGGTGCGCGCCGCCGACTTAACCACCGTGCCGGCGCGCCTGCGGGTCGTCGGTGAGGCACCGGCCGGCGGCGCCCATGACGGCGCCGTGAGTGCCGGGGAGGCCGTGCGCATCTTTACCGGCGGCCCCCTGCCCGCCGGCGCCGATGCCATCGTCATTCAGGAAGATACCGAGCGCGACGGCGATACGGTCGTCGTCAAGGAAACTGTTGCCGCCGGCAGCTATGTCCGGCCGGCCGGCCTGGATTTCCGCGCCGGCGACGTCGGGATAACCGCCGGGCGCTTGCTGGGGGCCCGCGACATCGGCCTGGCGGCGGCCATGAACCATCCCTGGCTGCGGGTGCGGCGGCGGCCGCGGGTGGCCATCCTGGCGACCGGTGACGAGGTGGTGTTGCCCGGCGATCCCATCGGCCCCAACCAGATCGTCAGTTCCAACGGCTTTTCCCTCTCTGCTTTTGTCGAGGCCTGTGGCGGGCAGCCCCTACACCTGGGCATTGCCGGCGACGACCAGGCCGCCCTTGCCGACATGGTCTCCGGGGCACGGGGTACGGACCTGCTGGTCTCCAGCGGCGGGGTCTCGGTGGGCGACCACGATCTTGTCGGCCGCGTTCTCGGCGAGCAGGGTATGGAACTCGACTTTTGGAAGATCGCCATGCGCCCGGGTAAGCCGCTGCTTTTTGGCCGAGTCGGCGGCACACCGGTGCTCGGCCTACCGGGTAATCCGGTTTCCGCCCTGGTCTGCGCCACCCTGTTCCTGCGCCCGGCCCTGGCGGCGATGCTCGGCCGCCCCGAGTCCAACGGAGCGCAGGAAACTGCCGTTCTAGGCACCGACTTGGGTGCCAATGACCGCCGGCAGGATTACCTACGGGCCCGCTTGAGCATCGATTCGGCGGGCCGGCGCTGTGCCACCCCCTTCCCGCGTCAGGACAGCTCCATGCTGGCCACCCTGGCGCACGCCGACTGCCTGATCGTCCGGCCGCCCCTGGCCGCCTCCGCAAAAGCCGGTGAAGCTGTTGATATCGTGCCGCTTTCCGGCGGCATACTCGGCATCTAACCGGTATCAAACTCGGGTCGCGCCGATACCCCCGCCAAGCGGCGGCAGGAAGCGCTTGACGGGGAATGAGAACCAAACTAGAACATGTGACAACGTTTTTGTTTTGTTCTATATGTTGTGGGTCCCCAAGGATCGGGGCTCAAAGGGGTAAGGCCGACCATGTTGACGCGCAAACAGCACGAGCTGCTGCTCTTCATCCATAGCCACCTGTCGGATCAGGGCGTCTCGCCGTCCTTCGATGAGATGAAGGATGCCTTGAAGCTGAAATCCAAGTCCGGCATTCACCGCCTGATCACCGGATTGGAGGAGCGCGGCTTTATTCGCCGCTTGCCGCACCGGGCCCGGGCCCTCGAAGTGACTCGCCTGCCGGAAGACCTTGAGCGGGCGCCGGTTCCCGCTGCCGGGAATGGCAACCGTTTTGCCCCCAGGGTGATCCAGGGCGATTTCGGTGCCGCGCTTGCCGGCGCCAGTCCGCCGCCCGAAAGCGAAGCCATGCAGTTGCCGCTGTACGGGCGGATCGCCGCCGGGACGCCGATCGAGGCTTTGCGCGATCATGAAACCTTTGTCGACGTGCCGGTCTCCGTGCTCGGCAAGGGGGAGCATTATGCTCTCGAGGTGGACGGCGATTCGATGATCGATGCCGGCATCTTCGAAGGCGACACAGTGATCATCGAACGCTCGGACACCGCCGACAACGGCGCCATCGTGGTCGCCCTGATCGACCGCGAGGAAGCGACCCTAAAACGCATTCGCCGCAAAGGCGGTGCCGTCGCCCTAGAACCGGCCAACAAGACATACGAAACCCGGATATTTCCGCCCGAGCGCGTGAAGATCCAGGGACGTTTGGTGGGGTTGATCCGGAAGTACTAGCGGGGGGATGGAATCTTTTTGAAGCACCTCCAGTGGTGGACATTGATCAGTAAACGGCCGAGACAAGGTACGAGCTAAGTCAGTCGGCTATGGCCCAAGACAGACACGGGTATTTGTTTCCGAAATCCCTCTCCTATAGCCAATAATCCACGTGGCCGGAGGGCGTGATTGGTTATCTACTGTACTAGGTCATCGACTCATAAATGGAAAATCGTCATCCCGGACGTTAGGCGAGCCCGGAAATCAGCCGATTTCCGGTACACGAGCCTTATGATCCGGGATCTTCGGGGTGCCCGAGTCCGGCCCTCACCGAAGATCCCGGATCACTGACTTTCCTTGCCAAACCAAAGGTTTGGAGGAAAGTCGAGTCCGGGATGACGACATAATGGGTATGTGACCTAGAGCAGCCCAGAACATCCGTGCTGGACAGTGTTGAAGGGACAAAACCATGCCATTGATTTTCGACCCTGAGTATCAAGCGGAACTCGATAAATATAGAGACTTGACGGTCCGCAACGACAAAAAGCTCAACTGGCTCCTAACATATTTGGCATTTGCTTTTGCCGTGGTGTTTGGAGCCTTGCAGGCTGCCGACGCCGATGCCCCCACGGTCATCTCCGCTATGATTGTGGTCGCCAGCATGGGCCTCACCTATGCCGTCATCATGGTTGGGTCGATCATCCATGTTACACTGGTGCTCAATGGTGCAGGCGATGAATGGGTCGGCCGCAAGCAGCTTGGTGAGTACAGGCCGCCGACAGAAAGTTGACCAGGGCTCCTCTCCATCACCAAAGATAACCCACAGCACGCAAACAGACGAGAGCGCTTCAGATACAGATATCTCATCTTGGCTATTTTTCCCGGTCCTCAGCCGTGGTCGGAGACGACTGCACCACTGCCGAATGCGGACCATTGTTAAAAAAATGGAGCGCTAATGTTTGAGTTCGGCCAAAGTTCTCACTTCTTTACCCGCCCGCGCTCGACGGTCCAGGGTCGCCGGCCACGCCGGTCGGCAACCGTTTCGACTCGCGCGCCGGTTTCAGACAGCCATACGGCGTGGCCGCCTTTGCGCCAGAGGTCGAAACGGTCGATGACGAGCGGCGTACTGTCGCAAACACTGGTGCGAATGGGTTCGCGGCTGATGACGACTGTTGTCGCCTTGCAATCATCGATCAGGGCGCGACCGTCCTGGACGAGGGCGACCGACTGGTCTCCTGTGCGATAGATACAACCCAAGGGGTCGCAGGTCAGGCGGCCTCCGGCGGCGGTGCCGGTGCGCGGCCATGTCTCCGCGTCGTTTTCGCCGCTGCGCCGGGCCCAGACATCGGCGTCATAGCGCCGCGCCCGGCCGCTGGAGACGAGCATCTCGCCCTCCGGGGTGCGCACGGCGAAGAGGCGGCCGTCGCTGCTGGCGAGAACGTCCGGCGGCGGGTTGGCCGTCACCGTGAGGGCGCCGGCAAATAGGGCGGCCAGGCCGGCGAAGCGCCATCGCCGCCGCCACAGACACAACCAGAGGCCGCCCAACGCAATGAGCACAAGGCCGCTTGTGGGCATGGCCCGGACCAAGCTGATGGCGCCGGGCCAGTCGGCGACCGCTTCCGCTACGGAGAGCATGGCCTCGATGCCCCAGCCCATCGGAACAAGGGCCAGATGCTCCGCACCGAATGGCATGAGTAGGAAGGCGACGACGGCCCAGGGCATGATCCACAGCGCCGTCAATGGCACCGCCGCCATATTCCCGGCCAAGCCATACCAGGCAATCCGGTTGAAGTGGTAGACGGCGAAGGGCGCCGTCGCCAACCCGGCGATGAGCGACGTGAGGGCCACGCCGCCGACATAAAGACCGGCACGGGCTATCGGTCCGCGCTCAAGGAACAGCCGGTTGCCCCTCTCGCGCCGGTCGCGCAATGCCTCGTAACCGGCGATCAGGGCGATCACCGCTGCAAAAGACATCTGAAAGCTGGCGGAGAGGAGAGTCTCCGGGGCAAAGGCCAAAACAGCGATGGCCGCCCAAGCGACCATGCGCGGCGAGAAGGCAGTGCGGTCCAAGATCACGGCGAGCAAGGCCAGGGAGATCATCAAGACCGCCCGCTGAGTCGGCACCGTAACGCCAGTGAGCATCAGATACGCGAACGCCCCCGACGCGGCCAGCGCCGCCGCCCACTTGCGGATCGGGTACCGCAAGGCAAGCCAGGGGACCAGAGCCAACATCGCCCGCACCGAGAAATACAAAAGCCCGGCGACCAGCCCCACGTGCAAGCCGGATATAGCCAGGAGATGTGCCAAGCCGGAATCGCGCATGGCTGCTAGCTCCGCTGCCGGAATGGCGCCCCGCTCGCCCGTCATCAACGCGGTCGCCACAGCCCCGGCACGGCCCGGAAGCGCCGCCAGAATGCGGCCGGATACGGTTTGCCGCAGGCTCGCCCACCACAGGCGCCAGGCTTCGTGCCGGGTTGTCTCGGCGCCAATGGCCGTCGTGGCTCTCGGCGGATCCACCACCCTCGCCGGGCCGCGGGCGAAGCCGACGGCCCCGAGACGCTGGAAGAACGCTTGCCGGGCAAAATCGAAGGCGCCGGGCGCCGATGGCTCCGGCGGCGGCCGCAGATTGGCGCGCAGCCGTAGCCAATCGCCCGGCCCTATGGGCGGCTCGGCCCCGTACACGGAAACACGAACCCGCGCCGGTGTTTGCGCGGCCGGCAACCCGTCGATGCGGACCCCGTCAAGCAGAACACGGCGGCGCGGCGGTCGCGGCTCGACCTTAACCACCCGGCCGTGCACGTCGGCGAAGTTGAGGGTCCGCGCCAGCACCGGAGCCGCCACCGTGGCGCTGCGCAATTGCGCACCGGCAAAGCCGGTCGCCAGCGCCGCCAAGGCAATAGCGATCACCAAAAGACCAGCGTGTTGGCGACATAGGATGGCCAGCCCGACAGCGGCGGCGGCGACCGCGCCACCCGCCCAACCGGGCGGCTCGCTGGCAAGGGAGAAATACAAGGCGACTCCGGTGCCGAAGGCGACCGGCAGCCACAACCCCCAGCGATCCCGCTCCGCAGCCGCGTTCGCGCTGATCCAAGCCACCGCAGCGCCCATCGCCCGCCAAGGCGGTCGCGGGCCTGCCAAATCTGCCGGGCCTGGACCGTAGTGCGAAATCGTCACGGTGGATTGCCCCCAATTCCACAAGACTAGCCCATAAGGCGGCACACTGGCGAGACGGCCACGCAGTGTCGCGGCAAAACATGGCCGTCTCGCTGTGGATATGCTATGAGCGCCGCCGATGAATACGCCCAGCGCACCCGTCATTACCCGCTTCGCCCCGTCGCCGACCGGCTTCCTGCATATCGGCGGCGCCCGGACGGCGCTGTTCAACTGGCTGTATGCGCGCCATCACGGCGGCATCTTCCGCTTGCGCATCGAGGATACGGACCGCAAACGCTCCACGGAGGAGGCGGTCGAGGCGATCCTGGACGGCCTGCGTTGGCTCGGATTGGCGTGGGATGGCGACGTGGTGCATCAATTCCAGCAAGCATCTCGCCATGCCGAAATAGCCGGCACATTGCTGGCGACCGACAAGGCCTACCGCTGCTTTTGCACTCCGGAAGAGCTGGAGGAGATGCGTCGCCTGGCCCGCGCCGAGGGCCGCCCGATACGCTATGACGGGCGCTGGCGCGACCGCGACCCGGCGACGGCACCGGCGGGTGCTAACCCGGTCATCCGCCTGAAGGCCCCGCAGACCGGCGAAACGGTTATCGACGATCTGGTGCAAGGACGCGTCACCGTTGGCAACGACCAGCTTGACGACATGGTCCTGCTGCGCGCTGACGGCACGCCGACCTATATGCTTTCGGTCGTCGTGGACGACCATGACATGGACATTTCTCACGTGATCCGCGGCGACGATCATTTGACCAACGCCTTTCGTCAGACGCTGATGTATCAGGCGCTCGGCTGGTCGACACCGGCGTTTGCGCATATCCCCCTCATCCATGGACCGGACGGCGCCAAGCTGTCCAAGCGCCACGGGGCCCTGGGTGTTGAGGCCTACCGTGACATGGGTTATCTGCCGGAGGCGCTGCGCAACTACCTGCTCCGCCTGGGCTGGGGACACGGCGACGATGAGATCATCTCAACCGAGCAAGCCGTCGCCTGGTTCGACCTGGACGGCGTCGGCAAGTCGGCGGCCCGCTTCGATTTCGCCAAGTTGGACAGTCTGAACGCCCACTACCTGCGCGAAGCGGACAACGCCTACTTGGTGGAAGCGATCACGCCTCGCCTGGAAAGCGCTCTCGGCCGGCCGGTCGACGGAACGGCGGACGCGCGCCTGCGCCGGGGCATGGGCGGGCTGAAGACCCGCGCCCGAAACCTGAAGGAGTTGGCGGAGAACGCCTTTTTCTATGCCACCACCCGCCCGCTCTCCCTGTCGCCGAAGGCCGCGAAGATCCTGGCCAACGGCGGGCATCAGCGCTTGGCCCATGTGCTTCCGTTTTTGGAGGCCGTTGACGAGTGGACGGAAGCCAATCTCGAAGCGACCGTACGGCAAGCAGCCGAGCAGCTAGACCTTAAGCTGGGACAGGTTGCGCAACCATTACGTGCGGCGTTGACCGGATCGGAGTCATCCCCGGGTCTTTTCGACGTCATGGCGATCCTCGGCCGCACCGAATGCCTTGCGCGTATCGCCGATCAAATAAGCCCCTCACCTGGCACATAATCTGGCACCTGCCGCGCCGTTTCCACCGGATTGATCGACTCGGCAAGAGGGTTTATGCTGCAGCGCACATATTTCCCACGCGTTTCAGGTCCCCCCACTCATACGAGGAATCGGCGATATGGCATCGAGTCCCCCCGCAGAGAAAGCCGCCTCAGGTAAGAACACAGTTACGTTAACCGACAATAGCAGCGGCCGATCTTGGGAAATGCCTATTTTGGAGGGCACCACCGGCCCGCGCGTCATCGACGTGCGCCATCTCTACGCGGATACCGGATTCTTCACGTACGATCCCGGCTATACCTCAACCGCAAGCTGCGATTCGACCCTCACCTTTATCGATGGGGACGAGGGCGTGCTTATGCATCATGGTTATGCCATCGAGGACCTGGCCGAGCACAGCGACTACATGGAGGTGTGCTACCTGCTGTTGAACGGCCATCTGCCGACAGCGGCGGAGCGCCGGGGGTTCGAGAAATCGATCACCTATCACACCATGCTGCACGAGCAGATGCTCTACTTCTACCGGGGCTTCCGCCGGGATTCGCATCCGATGGCGATCATGGTGGGTGTGGTCGGGGCGCTGTCCGCCTTCTACCACGACTCGACGGACATCAGCGATCCGCATCAACGCATGGTCGCCTCGCACCGCCTGGTTGCCAAGATGCCGACGATCGCCGCCATGGCCTACAAATATTCGATCGGCCAGCCGTTCGTATATCCCCGCAACGATCTCAGCTTCGCGGCCAACTTCCTGCACATGATCTTTGCCGTGCCGGCCGAGGAGTACAAGGTCAGCCCGTCGCTGGCGCGGGCGATGGACCGGATCTTCATTCTACACGCCGATCATGAGCAGAATGCCTCGACCTCGACCGTCCGCATCGCCGGGTCGAGCGGCGCCAACCCGTTCGCCTGCATCGCCGCGGGCATCGCCTCGCTCTGGGGCCCGGCGCATGGCGGCGCCAACGAGGCGGTGCTCAAGATGCTGCTGGAGATCGGCTCCAAGGAGCGTATCCCGGAATTCCTCAAGCGCGCCAAGGACAAGGACGACCCATTCCGGCTTATGGGCTTCGGCCATCGGGTCTACAAGAATTACGACCCGCGCGCGGCGGTCTTGCGCAAGAGCTGCCATGAGGTGTTGGAGGAGCTGAACCATCAAGACGAGCCGCTGCTCGATCTGGCCATGGAGCTAGAGCGGATTGCCCTGGAAGACGACTATTTCGTCGAGCGCAAGCTCTTCCCCAACGTGGATTTCTATTCCGGGATCATTCTCCAGGCCATGGGCTTCCCCACGTCCATGTTTACGGTCCTGTTCGCGCTGGCGCGGACAGTGGGCTGGGTCGCCCAGTGGAAGGAAATGATCGAAGACCCGGACCACCGCATCAGCCGGCCGCGCCAGCTCTACATTGGCGAAACGAAACGCGACTTCGTTCCCATCGACCGTCGGGGATAATAGTGCGGGGAGAGATCGCCTATCCGCGCTCGATCAATTCTATTTTGTAGCCGTCGGGATCCTCGACGAAAGCGATGACGCTGCCGCCGTGCTTCATCGGCCCTGGCGGTCGCGGAATCTTGACCCCGGCTTTTTCCAGTTCCGTGCAGGTCCCATAGATATCGGGTACGCCGACCGCCAGGTGACCGAATCCGTTGCCGAGATCGTAGGGCTCTTTCTGGCCCCAATTGTGCGTCAGCTCGATGACCGTATTGGTGGCCTCATCGCCATAGCCCAGGAAGACCAAGGTGAATTCGCCCGTAGGATAATCCTTCCGGGTCAACACCTTCATACCTAAGTGCCGGGTGTAGAAGTCGATCGACTCATCCAGGTCCTTGACCCGGATCATGGTATGCAATAGGCGGAACTTATCCGCCGCCGCTGCCGTGCCCGATCGTTTCGGTGCCGTCGTTGTCTCGCTCATGGTTCCTCCTCGTATGCCTTCTCTTTATTTAGGCTTTGCATCGATCAAACTTAACACAATCTGCGCCGCCCGGCGGCTCGGTGACATACCACCTGGAGTCAGCAACCGGATAGCCTCTCCCGCCGCCTCGACCTGCGCCGTGCGGGCCTTCGGATCGTCCAGCAGGATGCCTAGCGCCGCCGCCAGCTTATCCGGTGTGCAGTTCTCCTGTATCAGCTCAGGCTGCACCTCCCGTCCCAGCAAGATGTTTGGCAGGCTCGCATAACGTGACTTTACCACCCTGCGCGCAATAAACGCCGTCATGGGTGAAACGCGGTAGCCGATGACGCTGGCCACACCCGCCACGGCCAGTTCTACCGCCACCGTGCCCGAAGCTGCCAGTGCCACATCGGAAGCCGCGAAGGCCTCCGCCTTTTCCGCGGGCTCCGTGAGGACGGTGGTCGGCACGGGCCACGTGGGCGCCAGCGCGGTTACCTCAGAGGCAACGGTGGACACAGTCGGTGCCAGAGCCCGCAAACCGGGAAATCGCTCCGCAAGGCGCCCCAAAGTCGCGCTGAAAATCGGTGCCAGACGGCGCACCTCGCCGCGGCGGCTGCCGGGGAGCACGCAGATGACCGGGGCCGCGGCGGCGATTCCGTGCCCAGCCCGAAATGCGGCAGGGTTCGCGGCATAATCCTTCATCTCCACCGCCGGGTGGCCGACGAACGTAGTGGCCAAACCGTGCTTTTCAAAGTATGGCGCCTCAAAAGGCAATAGGGTGAGCAGATGATCCACATGGCGCGCCATCTTTGCCGCCCGCCATGGCTTCCAGGCCCAGACTTGCGGTGCCACATAGTGAATGAGCGGTATGCCTAGGCCCCGCAGCCGCAGGCTGACTTCCAGGCTGAAGCTGGGTGAGTCGATCGTCACCACCGCTGCCGGCCGCATCGCCCGCACCGTCGCGGCCGTTTGCCGGATGCGCCGTATGATTCGCAGGGCGTGCGGTACAACCTCGAAGACGCCCATGATCGCCAGTTCGTCGATGGAAATCAGGCTGTCCAGGCCTGCGGCGATCATGCGCTCGCCGCCGATGCCCGCAAAGCGGACCGCGCCGCCGGTTTCGGCACGCAGAGCCGCCATCAGTCGCGCGCCGAGAAGATCACCGGAGGGCTCGCCGGCAATCAGGAAGATCAGAGGCGCCGCCTGGCGGCCGCCGGCGGCGCTCGCGATCATTCGGCGACCTGTACTCCGATAACGAATAGGCCGGCGGCATCGGCGGCAGCGGCGACAGCGGCGCGATCTACAACGAGTGCCCCGCCAGCCTGGATGGCGATGCCGCGCAGGCCGGCCGCCGCTGCCTGAGTCACGGTATGCTCTCCGATGGTTGGCAAATCGACACGCGTATCCTGCTGCGGCTTGCGCACCTTGACCAAGACTCCGCCGGGCCCGCCGCGGCGCAGGGTCGCGCAGCGCTGCAAAAGGCTTTCCGTGCCCTCAACCGCCTCGACACCAAGCACGATGCCTTGTTGCACAACCGCCGCCTGTCCGACGTCGTGTGCTCCGAGAGCGCCTGCCACGGTGATGCCGCGGGCAATATCTTCCTCGGCTTGCGCATCAGGGGCATGCCGACCATAGACGCCCGCTGGCGCGACCATGTCGCCCAACACTTCGTCGACGCCGAGGACGCGAAACCCCCCGCCCTCCAACGTGCCGACGATAGCGCGCAGCAAGCCGTCGTCTCCCAGCGCATTGGCGCCTGCCTTTGCCAACACCTTGACGCTCAAGGGGTCCAGGCGTAGATCGCGCAGGCTCGGGCGGGCCATGGGGCCGATCATCACCACATCCGCCACGCCGGCTTTGCGCAGTATCTTTAGTGCTGCGGATGTTGACCCCAGGCGAGTCCAAGCATGCTCGACGGCGGCCGTGGTCTCCGGCGCCGTCTGCCCTTCAAATGCCAGAACAAAAACATCGCGGCCCGAGGCGCGGCATACTTGGACAAGCCGCTGCGGCAGATCGCCGCTGCCGGCCAATATGCCAAGCTTACCGGTCATCGCTGAGTTTGGGGCCGGGTTTGGGCCGGCAAAGGGCGCGCGACGAACCGCCGCGGATGAACGCGACAATGTCGTTGATACCCTTGGCCTGTCCCAGCTTCGCGTCCAAACGGCCGACCCGTTCCGCCAATGTATCGTCATCCGCAAACAGGATCTGGTAGGCGCTATTCAACGCCTGAATTTGGCCACGGTCGAAGCCGCTCCGTTTGAGGCCGATAACATTGAGGCCGTGCAAACGCGCCCGTTCGCCCATGGCCATGCCATAGGGGATGACGTCATGTTCGACGCCGGACATACCGCCGACGATGGCATTCCGGCCGATGCGGACAAATTGATGGACCGCCGACAGGCCGCCGATAATGGCGTGATCCTCGACAATAACGTGCCCACCCAGGGTGGCGTTGTTTGCCATGATGACATGATCACCAATCTGGCAGTCGTGGGCGACATGTGCCCCCACCATGAAGAGGCAATGGTTGCCCACCCGGGTCATCATACCGCCACCTTCGGTGCCGGGATTCATGGTGACATGCTCACGCGCCACCGTATCCTCACCGACGATCAGCTCAGACGGCTCGCCGCTGTATTTGAGGTCCTGCGGCCGGTGGCCGATGGACGCGAACGGAAAAATCTGGCTACGGGCGCCGATGCGGGTGCGCCCTTCGACCACCACGTGGCTGTGCAGGACCACGTCCGGCCCAAGATCAATATCCGCCCCGATGACACAGTACGGGCCGATCCGGACGCCTTTGCCGAGCTTGGCTTTTGGGTCGACAATCGCGGTGGCATGAACCTGTGCCATCAATCGTCCATGATCATGGCCGAGAACCGCGCCTGGGCCATCAGCACTCCGTCCACCTTGGCTTCGCCGTTGAATTTCCACACATTACCGCGGTTGCGCACCTTGCTCACGTGTATGTGCAGGGTATCGCCCGGGACCACGGGCTTGCGAAACCGACCATCCTCAACCGTCATGAAATAGACGAGCTTGCCGGCGGCGGCGCCTTCCAGGGTCTCCACCACGAGGACGGCGGCAGTCTGCGCCATGGCTTCAATAATGAGCACGCCGGGCATCACGGGCTGGCGCGGGAAGTGTCCTTGAAAGAAGAACTCGTTGATGGACACATTCTTGACGCCAACAGCGCTCACGTCGGGCAGCAAATCGATTACGCGGTCGATCATGAGAAATGGGTACCGATGCGGAATCATTTCCATGATCCGCAGGATATCGATGGATTTCACGACCTCTCGCGTCATGCGACTCTCAGTCATCACGCTTGCCCCTTGCTTTGAGCTGACGCTGCCAAATGGTACATAGGCGGAAGAATTCTCGTAAAGGCATGGCCGGCGCACCTCCAACCGCCAGACCCGGCGGGACATCCCGCATGACCCCGCTCTTTGCGGCTAGCTGCGCCCCTTTACCTACGGTCAAATGGCCCGCGACCCCGGCCTGTGCGGCCACGACAACGTGGTCCTCCAATTTCGTACTGCCAGCGATGCCAGACTGGGAGACCAGCACACACTGGCGCCCCAAGCGCACGTTGTGCCCGATCTGCACCAGATTATCAATCTTCGAGCCGGCGCCGATTACCGTATCCGGCCCGGCGCCCCGATCAATGGTGGAATTGGCGCCAACTTCCACGTCATCCTCGACAATAACCCGGCCCAGCTGGGGCACGTCGAGAACGCCCTCCGCATCCATGGCGAAGCCGAACCCCCGGTTGCCGATGCAAACCCCGGCATGGATCTGACAGCGGGCCCCGACCAGGCAGTGGCTCAAATAGGCATTCGCGCCGATCTCGGTGCCGGCGCCGACCACCACCCCGTCCGCAATGACGGCATTGGGGCCGATGAGGCAGTCAGGTCCGATTTCCACCCTTGCCCCGATCACGGCGCCGGCGCCGATCTCTGTACCAGGTCCGATGCGGGCGGTGGGATCGACAATGGCGGCCGGGTGCCGCCCCTCATCCCGTGGCTGCGGCGGATAGAAGGCGCGCGCCACCTGGGCATATCCGCGGTATGGCTTAGTCGAAACCAGCAACGCCATCCCTTTGGGGGCATGCTCGACATGCTGCGGCCCGACCACACAGGCGCCAGCTTTGCTTGACCGGAAAGCGTCCAGATAGCGCGTATTGTCGAGAAAACTCACGTCGTCCTCGCCCGCGGTATCCAGCGGCGCCACGTCGTGGAATGAGCGCTCCGGGTCCGCGCCCTTCTCAAGCTCCGCCGAGGCCAGCCGCGCGATCTCGCGTAGCGTCAGCGGGCCCGCTGCCCGAAAGAAGCGTGGGTCGGCCATGAATGGCTCTAGTTTTGCTGCGCCGGCAGCGCCACGGTGGTCAGACGCGCATTCAAGCGCTCCAACGCCTCACTCGAAATATCGAATTTCGGTTTGACAATCACCACGGTCGCCCGCGAGAGAATCAGATCGAGGCCGCGTTCTTCGGCAATTTCCTTTGCCACATTGGCCAACTCGTTCTGCACCTGCGATATCCCTTGGCCAAATAGTTGATCCAGGCCCTTTTTCCGTTCTTGGACCTGACGCTGCAAGGTTGCGACCTGTTGTTCAAGGTCCTTTCGCTTCTGTGCATAAGCCTCGGCGGACAGGATGGTTCGCTGCCGTGCCAATTCCTGATCGGCGGTGCGCAAGGATTCCTCCTCGGCCCGAAGTTCCTCCTGGTACTTGGTGCGCTGCTCCTCGATCTTCGCGGTCAAGGATTTGACGGCCACGGATTCCCGAAGGATTTTCTGCACATCGATGATTGCCAACATCGGCGCTTCGGCTTGTTGTGCCAAGGCCGGTTGCCAGCCGGAAGCGGCCGCAATCGCAGCAAATAGCGCCGCCGCAATGCAGCAACGAATAGAAAGACGCATCCGTGCCATGACCTTCAAAATAGCAATTAGTAAAATAGCGATTAGAACTGAGTTCCGAAACTAAAGCTAAACAGCTCAGTCTCGTCGAAATCTTCCTTGAGAACCGCAAAACCTAGGTCAATGATAATCGGCCCGAACGGCGACTGCCAGGAGAACCCGCCGCCGACCGAGACACGCGGCGATTTCTCGTCAAGCACATTGGCGTTGGTCCGATCCAGGCCCCAAGCAGAACAGATGTCCGTGAAAACCCGACCGCGGATATCAAACTCCTCCGGCAGGCCCAGCGGAAACCCGAGCGCGACGGACCCTGTGTAGAATTGCTTGGCTCCCAGGGGGTCACCGGTCGGGCCATCCCTCGGGCCGACCCCCGCAAATTGGAACCCACGGCAGCTGTTACCCCCGATGAAGTGGCGGTCACTGATCAGCGTGTCCTGGCCTAGGCCGATAATGTTGCCGACTTCGGCATCGGCACTGACGGTCCAATCCTCAATAAATGAATAGTGGTACTCACCACCCACCGATGATTTCAGGTACCGAACGTCGCCGCCCGCCCCTGTTATATCGTTACGCAACCGCAGAGCAAGACCCTCGCGCGGATCAAAGCGATTGTCGCGCGTATCGTATGTGAGTTCATGCGAAAAACCCGACTCTAGAAATGTCCCCTCTTCCTCCTTAACCAGGAGCGATGCGTCTACGTCCACATCAGAGATCGTGTTTTGCTCCAGAGTATATCGAACGACATGACGCAAGTTTTCGGTGTATGAGAACCCTGAACGCAACGACCCACCAATTCGCTCGAGTTCGAATGCGCGCCGTCTTTTGTTTGTTGTTGTTCGGAACGCGTCGAAACCGGCCGATAGGTTTCGTCCGAGGAAATATGGCTCGGTGAAACTTAGGTCGAGCTGCGAGTCGGAACCGGAAAGCGTAAAGCCAAGCCGAAGATCCTGGCCGCGTCCGAGCAGGTTTCGCTCGCGTATGCTTATATTACCAACCGGGCCGGCGTCCGTCGAGAAACCGGCACCGAAGGACAGGTCGCCCGTGGATTGCTCCTCTACCTCGACGGAGATCACGGTTTTATCGGCGCTGCTGCCGGGATTGTTTTGCACATCGACCGTGCGGAAGAAACCGAGGTTTTGAATTCTTTGCCGCGACCGACGCAATCTGGCGCTATTGAAGGCATCGCCCTCGACCAATCGGAATTCCCGCCGAACCACCCGATCCAGGGTGCGGTTATTTCCCTGAATATCAATGCGTTCGACAAAAACCTTCGGCCCTTCCTCAATCTCAAAATTTATCCCGATTGTAAGCGCCGTCGGGTCGCGGTCGGCGCGCGGGCGAATGTCAACAAAGGCGTAGCCAAGGTTGCCGACCGCCTCGCTCAAATTGCTGACGGTGTCCTCGACGGCCTTGGCGTCATACCACTCCCCTTCCTCCACCAGAACATGCTGCTGCAATGTCTCCGGGTCGAGGTTACGCAAGGTGGTCGTAACGCCAATGGTTCCGAATTTGTGGCGCGCGCCTTCCTCCAGCGTAAAGGTGACGATGAAGCCCTCACGATCAGGGGTCAGCTCTGCAACCACCGAGGTGACGCGAAAATCGGCGTACCCCTCATGTAGATAAAAGCGACGCAGCAACTCGCGGTCGAAGGAAAGCCTGTCCGGGTCGTAGGTATCCGTCGACGACAGAATGCGCCAAAACGCGGATTCACTGGTTGTGATCTCGCCGCGCAAACTCGAATCCGAAAACTCCCGGTTACCGATAAAGTTGATTGCGCTGATCTTGGTCAACGGCCCTTCATTGATCTCAAAGACAAGATCGACGCGATTTTGCGGCAGCTGTATGACCTTGGGTTCGACCGTCGCGGCATAGCGGCCCGAGCGGCGATAGATTTCGAGCAAGCGCTGCGCGTCGCTTTGTGCCTTGGTTCTTGTAAATACGACGCGCGGCCGCAACGTCACTTCGGCCTGCAGGGCATCGTTATCCAGCCGATCGTTTCCCTCGAAGGCGATACGATTGATGATCGGATTTTCAACGACGGAAACGATCAATGCGTCGCCTTCGCGGCGCAGCGTCACATCGGCAAATAACCCGGTGCTGAAAATATTCTTCAGAGACTTATCAAGGCGAATGGGATCGAAAGAATCGCCCGGATTGATCCGCATGTACGAGCGGACGGTTTCCGGCTCTATGCGTTGGGTCCCCTCGATGCGGATTTCGTTGATGATGCCGCCGCCCTGGTCTGTCTGAGCCAGGACCGGACGGATGGCCGCCGTACCCCACACAAGGCACATCACGAGCAGCACACCGACTGTCCGTATTCGTCGTCCCCAGAACAATTTTTTTGCCCCCTGTAGCTGTCGCGCTTGGACAGCCAGTCCCCCACACCCTGCGGCACGCCCCCTTTTATGCCGCGGCTAAGTCACCAGCCCACGAATGAAGTCGAATACCTCTAGGTGTACCAGATCATTCCAGGTGACGAATAGTATCAAGCTGAATACCAATGCCAGACCAATTCGAAATCCGTACTCCTGTGCCCGATCCCCAAGAGGCCGGCCCCGCATGGCCTCGATCCCGTAAAATAACAGATGTCCGCCATCAAGCATCGGGATTGGGAACAAATTGATCAGGCCGAGGTTAATCGAGAGCACGGCCATGAACCATATCACCGTGACAAGGCCGGTTTCAGCGACTTGCCCCGACATCTGGGCAATCCGCAATGGGCCGCCCAACTCCTCCGTGCTCCGCGCGCCAACGATGATTTGCCCCACCGCCTGCAGTGTCCCCACGGTAAGGACGACCGTTTCGCGCGCCGCGCGCCAGACCGCCGACAACGGATCATGCCTGAGGTATTCCACCCCGCTACGGGTTACACCAAGCAGACCGATCTTCTGCCGGTTCCCGAAATTGTCGGTCAATTCCGTGAGTGTCGGGACGGCCGAAAGGGCAACTTCAACGCCGTCACGCTGGACAATGACTTCAACCGGCTGTTCGGGGCTGAGCCGGATGATGAGCTGGACGTCCTCAAATCGCTCGATAGCGCTGCCATCAATGGCGACGAAGCGATCGCCGGGCAAAATCCCGGCCTTGGCGGCGGCGCTGTCCGGTACCACGTCCCCGACGACCGGCGGCGTGAACGGCTGACCAACTGTCCCGTATAGCCCGGCGAGCAAAATCACCGCGAATAGGAAATTGGCCAAAGGTCCCGCCGCGACGATCCAGGATCTTTGACTCAGGCGCTTACAATGAAAGGACACCGCCCGCTCCTCGGCGGTCAGCTCGGCCTGGTCGCCCGACGGTTGGCTGGCGGCATTGGCGTCGCCAAACATGCGAACATAGCCGCCCAGCGGAATAAGACTGAATTTCCAGCGCGTCTTGGCCCGGTCGGTCCAGCCGAACAGCTCCGGACCAAAGCCTATGGAAAACACCTCGACGCGAACCCCGTTACGGCGGGCCACCAGGAAATGCCCCATCTCGTGCACAAAGACCAGTACCGTCAGGATGGCCAGAAAAGGTAGGACGTAGGTCACAACGCCGCTAAGCACGACGGGCACAGCAAAAGTGTACAATCCGCTGAAGACGTCCATTAATTCGACCCTGTGATGATGCCGGCGCGCCGCGTCGGAAGGCGCAATTTACCTGTAAACCCCGGACGCAAACAAGGACCATGGTCCGCCGGCTCGCGCCCGTAGAATGCCATCTTAATACACATTATCGCCTTGGAATCCCTCAACATTGAATAAATATAGCCGGGCGGGGGCTGGGCCGCTCAGCGTCGGCCCACGCGTGATATCAGGCCAGCGGCGATCGCCCGCGCCTCCCGATCGACGCTCCAGACGTCCTCGAGCGATTGCAGTGGGGACGCCGGCAGGCCCAGAAGAGTGTCCTCGACCACATTGGCGATGTCCAGGAAGCCGATACCACCCTCCAGAAAGGCGCGCACCGCGACCTCGTTTGCCGCATTTAAAATAGTGGGGGCGCTATTGCCGGCCTGCAAGGCTTCGCGTGCCAGGCGTAACGCCGGGAAGCGTGCCGGATCAGGTTCCTCGAAGGTCAACTGGCCCACGGCAACCAGATCCAGGCGCTCTACCGGTGCCACCATCCGCTCAGGCCAAGCCAAGCTATAGGCAATCGGCGTGCGCATGTCAGGTTGACCCAGTTGGGCAAGAACCGAGCCATCTACATAGGCGACCATGGAATGAATGACCGACTGCGGGTGCACCAGCACGTCGATCTGCTCGGCGCCTAGGCCAAAAAGATGTTGGGCCTCAATGATTTCGAGGCCTTTGTTCATCATGGTTGCGGAATCGACGGAGATCTTGGCCCCCATGTCCCAATTCGGGTGTGCCACGGCCTGGGCGGGGGTCACACCGGCCATCGCCTCCCTTGATAGGGTTCGGAATGGTCCGCCCGACGCGGTTAGGACGATGCGGTCCACCGCTGCCGGTTGCTCGGCATCCAGTACCTGGAATATGGCATTGTGTTCGGAATCAACGGGCAGCAGCGTGGCTTGGCTCCGCAGAACTTCCGCCGTCATCAAGGGGCCGGCGCACACCAGGGTCTCCTTGTTGGCCAGCGCCACAATGGCGCCCCGGCGCACCGCCGCCATGGTCGGCGCCAAACCGGCAGCACCTACAATGGCGGCCATCACCAACTCCGACGGGCGTGCCGCCGCTTCCGTCACCGCCGCTTGGCCTGCGGCGGCCTCGATGCCGGTACCGGAAAGCGCCGACTTGAGATCGCGGTAGCGGCTCTCGTCGGCGACCACCGCCAGTCGGGCGTTGACCTGTTTGGCCTGCTCGGCCAGGCGCTCGACCTGACCGTTTGCGGTCAACGCCTCAACCTCGAATCGATCCAGATTGCGGCTGATAAGATCGAGAGTGTTACACCCAACAGAACCTGTCGATCCCAGGACCGTAACCCGGCGCGGCGCCGAATTTGGAACGCGTCTTGGTGCGGCTACAGCCATGCGTCTCCTAGTCCCCCTGTCAATCGGACCGCCCCACCCAACGCCAGGGCAGCGGCCAACAGTCCATCGATCCGATCAAACACCCCCCCATGTCCAGGGATGAGGTTGCTCGAATCCTTGGCGCCCGCCCGGCGTTTCAAATGCGACTCGAAAAGATCGCCTACCTGAGCCACAACCGCAAGCGCCGCGCTAGCAATAGCAATACGGGCGAGCCCCCCCGGACCAAGGTCCGCCGGACTCAGCGCCAGCATCACCACCATACCGGCAACCGCGGCTGCCAACCCGCCGCCGGCCAAACCTGCCCAGGTCTTTCCCGGGCTGATCCTTGGGGCCAGCCGGGGACCGCCAATCGAGCGGCCCGCCACATAGGCCCCCACATCCGTCGCCCAGACCACAGCAATGAGCCAAAGTATCACGGCGCGTCCCGATACCGGATCGGCGCGCAGCCACAGGAAAGCCAGCACGGCCGACCCCAGATAGGCGACCCCAATGGCGTACCAGAGCGGCCGGTCCAATCGCACACGGCTGGCGGCGAGAGCAGCGCCGGCGGTGCCGGTGGCAATCACCCAACCCGCCAGTGAATAGAGACCCAGGGCGGCGGTGACGCTAGCCGCCAGCACGGCTGCGATCAGGGCAATACCCGGCAATCCAAGGGCCTTGCGACCGCACAGCCGTGCCCATTCCCACGCAACCAGCGCCGCGACACCACAGACGAGCACATCGCTGTACGGCGGGCCAAAATACAATGCCGCCAGGGCCGGCGGCGCCAAAACCAACGCCGAGACGATCCGCAGCGGCAGGCCGGGCCATTTACCCGGAGCCGACAGCCGCACCGTAACGCCGATCTCGTTTTTGAAACTCCCGAACCGCCTCGGCCAGATCTTCCTTGCCGAAGTCCGGCCAAAGCTTGTTGAAGAATACAAGCTCACTGTAAGCCGACTGCCATAGCAGGAAATTGCTGATCCGCTGCTCGCCACTCGTGCGAATGAGCATGTCAGGATCGGGTATGCTGGCGGTGGACAAAGCCGCGGAAAAGGTGACTTCATCGATCGCATCCGGATCCATTTGGCCCGCCGCCACGGACCTTGCCAGGGTCCGCGCCGCCGCCAGGATGTCCTGCCGTCCGCCGTAGCTGATGGCGATGGTTAGATTGAGCCGGTGGCCCGCCTGTGTCAGCGCCTCGGCATCCTCGATCTGCTGCGCAACATCCTTCGGCAGCCGTGTGCGATCCCCGATCACGCGCAGGCGAATGTTTTCTTTGTGCAGGCGATTCAGCTCGGCCTGCAAATAACGGCGCAGCAGACCCATTAGATCGTCGATCTCGGTCGCCGGGCGCTTCCAATTCTCTGCCGAGAAGCCATACAAAGTGAGATACGAGATGCCGAGCTCGATCGCTGCCTCGACCGTTCGGCGCACCGCCTCGGCACCCTGGCGGTGCCCGGCAGTGCGCGGCAAGCCGCGCGCATTAGCCCAGCGTCCGTTGCCATCCATGATGATCGCGACGTGAGTTGGCGCTCCAGCGCCGGCGGCTTCGCGCGCTCCGTCCATCATCCTAAACCTGGAGGATCTCCTCCTCCTTATGTGCCAGAGCCTCGTCGATGGCTTTGATATGCTCATCGGTCAGGCGCTGGATCTCTTCGCCCCATAGGCGATGTTCGTCTTCGGAAATCTCGCCAGCCCTCTCCATGCGCTTGAGTGTCTCCATGCCGTCCCGCCGCACGTTGCGGACGGCAATACGGCACTGCTCCGTGTATTTTCCGGCAATCTTGGTCAGTTCGATGCGCCGTTCCTCGGATAGCGCCGGGATTGGGACGCGCATAAGCTGTCCGTCGCTGGCCGGATTTAGGCCCAGACCAGCGCCGCGAATGGCCTTCTCGACGGCACCTACCAGAGACCGGTCCCACACTTGCACCGTGACCATGCGCGGCTCCGGAACGCTGACGGTCCCGACCTGGTTGAGCGGCATGCTGGCTCCGTAGGCCTCAACCATTACCGGGTCCAGCAATGCCGCCGACGCCCGTCCGGTGCGCAGGCCCGCGAACTCTTTGCGTAGCACCTCCTGGGCGCCATCCATCCGCCGGGTAATGTCATCGAGATCGGGATCGGCCATGGATCAGCCCTCGTCACTAACGATGGTGTAGCGGCCCTCGCCGCACAGCACCCTGGCAAAGGCGCCGGGCTCGTAGATAGAGAATACCACGATCGGAATGGCGTTTTCCCGGGCGAGGGAAATTCCCGCATGGTCCATCACGCCGAGGTCCTTGGTCAAGACCTCCATATAACTGAGGCGATCGAAGCGGTTAGCACCGGTCACCTTGACCGGGTCGGCGTCATAAACGCCGTCCACCTTCGTGCCCTTGAGCAGGAGATCACACCCCATTTCCGAGGCCCGGAGTGCCGCCGCCGTATCGGTGGTGAAGAACGGATTGCCGGTTCCGGCGCCGAAGATGACAACGCGTCCCTTTTCCAGGTGCCGCTCCGCGCGGCGCCGTATATAGGGCTCCGCCACGGTGGCCATGGGAATAGCAGATTGTACACGTGTGGCCACGTCGAGGCGCTCAAGGGCGCTTTGCATGGCCAATGAATTAATGACGGTGGCGAGCATGCCCATATAATCGGCGGTCGCCCGCTCCATGCCGCTCGCGGCACCGGATAAACCACGGAAGATGTTACCGCCGCCGATGACCAGGCAAACCTGAACACCCATGCGGTGCACCGCAAGAACGTCCTTGGCGATCCGGGTAACGGCCTCCGGGTCGAGGCCATAGTCCCGGTCGCCCATCAGCGCCTCGCCCGAAATCTTGAGCAATACGCGTTTATATTTCGACTTGCTGGCCACGCCCTCTCCCAGCGATGCCGGCCCTGTGCTCTGCCGGCGGTCCGTTCAACGGCCTAGTTGGGCCGCCACCTCGGCGGCGAAGTCGCCCTCATTCCGCTGCACGCCCTCGCCAAGCTGGAAGCGGCGGAACCCGGCGATCTTGACCGGCGCGCCGACATCCTGACTGACTTGCTCGAGCACCTTCCGCACCTTGGTCTCGCCATCGACAACAAATGTCTGCTCGAGCAGGCAGACCTCTTCATAGTACTTGCGCAACCGACCTTCCAACATCTTCTCGATGATGTTCTCCGGCTTGCCGCTTTCCCGAGCCTGTTCGGCCAGAATATTGCGTTCCCGTTCGAGTGTCGCCGGGTCGACGTCGGCGGCATCGATCGCCTGTGGCGCCGACCAGGAAATGTGCATGGCAAGCTGCCTGCCGAACGCACGCAACTTCTCAGCATCGCCGGTGGATTCGAGCGCGACGATAACGCCGATCTTGCCTTGATCAGGGGCCTCGGAACTAACCTGATTGTGCACGTACGCGGCCACGACCCCGTTGGCCACCTCCAAGCAAGCGGTGCGCCGCACGGCCATGTTCTCGCCGACCTTGGCGATCAGCTCTGTGAGTGCCTCGGCGACACTTATTCCGCCGTTCTGATAGGCGCTGGCGCGCAACGCGTCCACATCACCGCCCGCGCCCAGGCTCAACGTCGCCGCCTTGCGAACGAATTCCTGGAAGGACTCGTTGCGGGCGACGAAGTCGGTCTCGGAGTTGATCTCGACGAGGGCGCCGCGGCTATCCTCGACGCAAACGCCCACCAAGCCCTCGGCGGCGACACGGCCTGCCTTCTTCGCGGCGGCCGCCAGACCCTTCGTCCGCAGCCAATCGACCGCGGCCTCCAGGTCGCCAGCGTTTTCCGTCAGCGCCTTCTTGCAATCCATCATGCCGGCGCCGGTCTTCTCGCGTAGGTCCTTGACCAGCGCCGCGGTGATCTCAGCCATAACTCAACCTTCTACGTTTCTTGTTGTTGCCTATTGAGATGCGGCTGCTTTGGCGACCGGCACGTCGGCGGACCCTGCTACCACCTTCTCACTCGGCGCTTCGGCGCTCGGCGCCACTGCGGCGGCGTCGGCGTCAGCCTTCTTGGCTTCGGGCTGGGGCTCAGGCTCGGGCTGGGGCTCGGGCAACGATTCGGCCGGTGCCTCGTCAGCTTCGCCGACGTCCTTGCCGGTGGCCGCAAGCTCGACTTGGATGCCGTCCAGGACCGCCTCGGATATCAGGTCGCAGTAGAGTGTGATGGCCCGGATGGCATCATCGTTACCCGGGATCGCATGATCGATGCTGGCGGGGTCCGAGTTCGAGTCCAGCACCGCGACGACCGGAATGCCCAGGACCTTGGCCTCCTCGACCGCGATATGCTCTTTATTCGTGTCGATGACGAAGAGCACCGTCGGCAGACCGCCCATTTCCTTGATGCCGCCCAGGGCGCGCTCCAGCTTGTCCCGCTCGCGCGTCAAGTTGAGCAGTTCCTTCTTGGTCAGCCCCTCGGTCTCGCTGGCCAGTCTGTTTTCAACATCGCGCAGGCGCTTGATCGACTGCGAGATAGTCTTCCAGTTGGTCAGCATACCGCCGAGCCAACGGTGATTGACGTAGTATTGCCCACAGCGCTTCGCGGCCTCGGCGACCTTCTCGCTGGCCTGCCGTTTGGTGCCCACGAAAAGCACCCGGCCGCCGCCCGCAACAACGTCCCGAATGAACGAGATTGCATGGTGCAGCATCGGCACCGTCTGCTCGAGATCGAGAATGTGCACACCATTGCGGATGCCGAAGATGTACGGTCGCATCTTCGGGTTCCAACGTCGTGTGGTGTGGCCGAAATGAACGCCAGCTTCCAGAAGCTCGCGCATGGTAAAGGTAGGGAGCGCCATATTCTATCTTCTCCGGTTGATCCGCCGCGGGCGCTGCATCCGAAAGCCGGACACCGGAGCGATTCTCGGGGATGTCTCCCCCGGGACCGCGAAGCCCGCGTGTGTGATTAAGAGTGCGCCGGGTGATACCCCCCAGAGCCCGCGAATGCAAGCGGAATCGGGGTCGTTTGGCCCCTTTAGAGGTCTTGAACCTCGAGCCCAGGCAAGGATTTCAGCGCCTGCCGGACCGGCGGGGACAGGCGGTAGCCACCCGGCAGCTCCAACTCCACTTCCTGGCCATCGGCCAGGTCCAGCACCAGGGATACGCGGCCACGCCCCTTCGCCTCGCGCTCCAGCACGTTCTTAAGACGGTCCAGCGTCCCCTCCTGGTCGAGGAACAGGCGCAGGCCAGCGGCGGTATTGGCAACGGCCGCCTCCAGGGGCTCGATTTCCTGCGCCATTAGGCGCAAATCGTCGCCATCCGCCCGCCCCTCGACGGTGAGCAACAGCGGCTCGCCCGCCTCCAGCACCTCGCGGGTCCGGGCCAGCACATCGGAGAAAACCACCACCTCGAACAGGCCGCTAGGGTCGGAAATTTGAAGGAAGGCAAAGCGATTGCCCTGACGGGACGTCCGCTCCTGCTTGCCGACCAGAATGCCGGCGACTTTCTTGCGGCCCGACTCGCGCCCGAAGACGGCGGCCAGATCACTAGCGCGCACTACCCGCAATCTCTCCAGGCTACTGCCATAGGCGTCCAAAGGATGGGCGGAGAGGTAAAAGCCGATGGCATCGAACTCGTGGCGCAGGCGCTGCATGTCCGGCCAGTCGTCGACCGGCGAAAGCGGCAGGCCGGGGGCGGGCCCGGCGTCGCCACCGCCGCCAAACAAACTCTCTTGCGCGCTATCACGATCGCTGGCCGCCGCCGCCGCGGTGCGGACGATGGTCTCCGCTGCCGCAAAAAGACTGTGCCGGTTACGGTTTAGCCCGTCAAAAGCGCCGGCGCAGGCTAGGTTTTCAAGTTGCCGCTTGTTGACGCCACGAGGATCCAGCCGATTGGCAAAATCGGCCAGGTCCGTAAAGGGGCCATTGGTGTCACGCTCAGCCACCAGGGCGGTCATGGCGGCGCTGCCCACGTTCTTTATGGCGCCCAGGGCATACCGAATGCCGTAACGCGGCGCGTCGGCGGCATCCCCCTCAACCCGTTCAACACTGAAATCAGCCCGCGAGCGACCGATGTCAGGCGGCAGCAGTGGGACGCCCAAGCGATCAAGCTCTTGGCGAAAGACGTTGAGCTTGTCCGTGTTGCCCATATCGAGGGTCATGGAAGCGGCGAAGAATTCGACCGGATAGTTGGCTTTCAAATAGGCGGTCTGATACGCCAGCAAGGCGTATGGGGCCGCATGACATTTGTTGAAACCATAGCCGGCGAATTTATTGATCTGCTCAAAGATCAGCGCTGCTTTCGCTTCCGGCACGCCGCGTGCGACGGCGCCGTCGATGAAGGTTCTACGCTGTGCCTCCATCTCCGACTTGATCTTTTTGCCCATGGCCCGGCGCAGCAGATCGGCGCCACCCAGCGTAAAGCCCGCCAGCTCCTGAGCAATTTGCAGGACCTGTTCCTGATAGACCATCACGCCGAAGGTCTCCTTCAGGATGCCCTCCAGCGACGGGTAGAAACAGTCGACCGCCTCGTCCCCGTGCTTACGCGCAATGTAGCTGGGGATGCTGTCCATGGGTCCGGGCCGGTACAGGGCGACCACGGCAATGATATCTTCGAAACAGTCTGGCTTTAGCCGCTTGAGCACGTCGCGCATGCCCGACGATTCCAATTGGAACACGCCCACCGTATCGCCGTGACCCAGCATTTCGTAGGTCCGGGTATCGTCGAGGGGAATGCGCGACAACTCCATCCGGTCGCCACGCTCACCGATTAGGTCGCAGGCGCGCGCCAGGACAGTCAGCGTTTTCAGCCCAAGGAAATCGAATTTCACCAGGCCGGCGCTTTCCACAAACTTCATGTTGAACTGAGTTACCGGCATATCCGAGCGCGGATCACGGTAGAGAGGCACCAGTTCGTCCAGACGGCGATCGCCGATGACCACGCCCGCCGCATGGGTGGAAGCGTGGCGGTAAAGCCCTTCGACCTGCAGCGATATGGACAGCAGACGCGCGACAGAGTCATCGTCCGCCCGCATTTCTTGCAGGCGCGGCTCCCCCTCGATCGCTTCGCGCAAGGTCACGGGATTGGCCGGGTTGTTGGGCACCAGCTTGCAGATGCGATCCACCTGGCCATAGGGCATCTGCAGCACTCGGCCCACATCGCGCAGCGCCGCCCGTGCCTGCAGCTTTCCAAAGGTGATGATCTGCGCCACCCGATCGCGGCCGTACTTGTCCTGCACGTAGCGGATAACTTCGTCGCGCCGGTCCTGGCAGAAATCCACGTCGAAGTCCGGCATCGAGATGCGTTCCGGATTGAGGAACCGCTCGAAGAGCAGACCCCAGCGCAACGGATCCAGGTCCGTGATGGTCAGGGCCCAAGCGATCACCGAACCGGCGCCGGAGCCGCGACCGGGTCCGACCGGGATGCCTTGCTGCTTGGCCCACTGAATAAAGTCGGCGACGACCAGGAAATAGCCGGGGAAACCCATCTGCTCGATCACACCCAGCTCATAGTCGCGCCGCTCCTCGTAGCGGCGTGCGGCGGCGGCCCGCGCCGCCTCGTCCATGTCCGCTGTGAAAACCTCGGCCTCCAGGCGGCGCAGCAAGCCGGCCTCGGCGCGTAGGCGCAATTCCTCGGCTTCGGTGCGCCCGCCCTCGGACGGGAAAGCCGGCAGGATTGGATCCACCGCTTCCGGGAAATAAGCACAGCGGCGGGCGATCGTCAGCGTATTGGCCGTCGCCTCGGGCAGATCCGCAAAGAGCGCCAGCATCTCCGCGGCGGACTTGAAGCGGTGTTCGGGCGTTAGGCGCCGCCGCTCACGCTCACTCACGTAGGAGCCCTGGGCGATGCACAACAGCGCATCATGGGCTTCGTAAAATTCGGCCTCGGCGAAGAACGCCTCATTCGTTGCCACCAAGGGTAAGTCGCGGGCATGGGCCAGGTCGATCAGCCGCTCCTCGATGCGCGACTCCTCGGCCATGCCATGGCGCATGATCTCCACATACAGGCGGCCAGGGAAAATTCCGGCTAGCGTATCGAGGCAGGCCGCCCCCGCCTCGACCTGACCCTCCAGCAAGCGGCGCCCGACCGGTCCCGCCGGCCCGCCGGTCAAGGCAATGAGGCCCTCGCCAAACGTCTCCAGGTCAGCCGCACCGACCTGCGGCGGTTCACCTGGATCGCCCTCGAGGAATGCGCGCGAGACCAGCTTCATCAGGTTGCGATAGCCCTGCTCGTTCTGCACCAGGACGACAAGTTGGTCGGGCGCCGGTCGGGCGCCGGTGGCCCCCGCCGCCTCCGGCTCATCGCGGCGCAGACCGATCTGGCAACCGATAATCGGCTGCACGCCAGCAGCCTTGGCGGCGAAGGCGAATTCCAGGGCACCGAAGAGATTGCCGCTGTCGGTCACCGCCACGGCCGGCATGGCATGGCGGCGGCAAAGCTCGATCAGGTCCGGGACCTTGATCGCCCCTTCCAGCAGCGAGTAAGCGGAATGAACGCGAAGATGAACGAATCCGGCGTGCGGCATGCCTGAGGATTCCACGACTGCGGCGGCGTGTCAGCCTGTCTTTTGCGGAATCCGCTTTGGCAGGCGCGATTTAAGCAACCGAATGTGGTCGGGGCCAATGCCGCAGCAACCGCCGATGACCTGCGCGCCCATCGCCACCCATTGTTCCGCCGCCGCCAGGTACCCTTCCGGCGAAATGACATCGACGAACTGCCAGTCCGGCATGATGAAATGGCCGCTATGGGCGTACGCCGCGACCGGACCCGGCCAGCGCGCCAAGACGATGGACAACGCCGGGACGATAGTCTCGACCTCGCTGTGCATGACACCTGCGAGAACGCCGCCAGCCGCCATTGCCTTCTCGAACGCCGGGGCGAATCCCGTGTCGCGTCCCCTTTGCCAAAAGACGATACTCTCGCCGTCCGCCGCCGGCCGGCAGCTAAAGCCGACCCAAACGGGCAGGCCCGTGGCCGCCGCGGCTTGGATGGCGTAGGTCGTGTTCTCCACATCCATCATCATTTCGAGGATGATGAAATCGGCGCCCGCCTCGGCCAGGTTCTCCGCCTGCTCCCGATAGTTCGCGCGGGCCACCTCGGCCGGCAACTCGGCAAGCTTTGCGTTCTCGGGCAGAAAGCTGGAGATTGAACCGGCGACATACAGCGGCCGGCCGTCGCCAGCCGCCTCGCAAGCCTCGCGCGCCAGCGCCACGGCGCTCCGATTCAGTTCGCCAACGCGCTCGCCCAAGCCGGCTGGTTCGAGCACGTGGCGCGAGGCGCCGAAGGTGTTGGTGATGACGATATCGGCGCCGGCGCGGATATAGTCCTCGTGTATCGCGCGAATGATCTGCGGGTGTGTGGCGATCGCCGCGCCGCTCCAGGCGACCCGGTCCATGGGAACGCCGCGGCGCTGCAACTCGGTGCCCATGGCGCCATCGAGGATGACCACCTCGCCTCGCCCCAGCCGCTCGACAAGCTCCTGCATCGCCTCTCTCCCACAAGCGCGGTTAGGTCATGGACTCATTAACTGGTGTTGCGAGTGGTAATGTCCGCTCACAGGTCCACACCAGTCAACCATAGCGACCTCGGTGAAGGTCCGTGTTTGACCCTTTTCAGACATCAGGCCGCGAGATGAGAACGTCTGCTATCAGGCCACAACGGACATCGTCGGCGCGAACGGAATGGGCGGGCATGGCCGTAAGCGGTCAACAGGAACGAAGTCCCGTAAGACGGCTTTCCGTCTTAAGCGAATAATGGAGTGGGGAATCAAAAAAACGCAAATTCGCAACGGCATAACAACTCCCCGCCGCCCTAATTCGAGCAATAAGGACGGGCGGGGAGAATTGTCGCAAGTGCATTGGTAATCCGCCTTCAGACCGATACGCGCTCGATCTTCACCGGCACCGGACGGCAAACCGTGTTGCAGACAGGCGAGTGCTGTTTACTGTAAGACAGCAAATCGTCGAGTTCTTCATCCGAGCAATTCGCTTTCACGTTCATCCGGATGCGGATTTCCTCATATCCCGGCGATACAGATTCATCGAGACCGAGCAGTCCCTGCAAGTCCATGTCGCCTTCCAGTTCGGTCGACAGTTCCAGGATCATAATGCCACGAGCCATCGCGTGCAGAATGAACGTGGTGGTAACACAGCCGGCCAGAGCATGCAGAAGATATTCCACTGGGTTGGCGCCCTCGTTGTTTCCCAGAAGGACTGGCGGTTCGCCATTGGTGAACTCGAAGTCCGTTGTCCGGGAATCGTCTTCGCGACCGGCGCCGTAAAAATCGCGGATCGTCGAGCGGTTGGTGCCGCCATCGATCCAGGAATTCCGGGCCCTGAACTGGAATCGGGCCAGGCTCTTGTCCGCCTTGAGCGCGTTAATAGTATCGGTCGCGTCCTGAACATTCAGGCCATTGATTTCAATGGGCTGCTGTTCCACCGTTTGCTGATATGCCATCGTCTATCTCCTTGGTTGGTTTGTATACAATCTGTCTTGCGTTTACCGCGTCCTTAAAAACGATCATTTTTCGCGGCTAACGAAATGAAGATAAGCCGGGACAAGGAGATTCATCAGATCGGTTTTTGTCAAAAAAGGTCTATACGTGCCACAAGCTGGGGTTTGAAGTATGGAACAAGCTGATAGCGCCACTATTGATGCCTTGATTGTCGCTCTGCCGGAAACCTCCGGTTCCGCCCTCTATGGGATGGTGGACGTATTGGCGGCGACGGGAACATTATGGCAGGAATTGGTTGGAGAAGAACAACATGCCAGCCTTATTCGGCCGAGTATTGTAGCTCTATCCGGTGATCCTTTCCGCTGCGGAAACAACATTCCGGTCAACCCGGATATCTCTCTTAACGATAACCCCACAGCCGATGTAATTATCCTGCTCGAAATGTGGCTTGCTCCCGATGACGACATGGAGGGGCGGTATCCCGAACTGATCGACTGGATATGCCGCCAATATCGCTCGGGCAGCACAATTTATTCCGCCTGCTCCGGATCAGTCCTGCTTGCGGCGACGGGCCTTCTTGACGGGCGCGAAGCGACATCCCATTGGGGATATGAAAACCTGTTTAGGACCCGCTTCCCTAAAGTCCAATTCAATGCCGATCCGAATTTGGTATTTGCCGATCAGACGGGGCGGATCGTAACGGCAGGTGGAACAACCTCTTGGCATGATCTGGCTATCCATATCATCTCACGCCATTGCAGTCCGGGAGAAGCCTTACGAGTAGCAAAGGTATATTTGCTCAAATGGCATACCGAAGGCCAGCTTCCTTATACAAGCCTCATACGCCGGCAATCCCACGCGGATTCTGTAGTTCGCCATGCTGAGGATTGGCTTTCCGACCATTTGGCTGAACCGAGTGTGGTCACGGCTGCAGTGGAGAATTCGCGTATTCCGGAAAGGACATTTAAACGCCGATTCAGAGCGGCTACGGGTACCACGCTCATCGGATATGTCCAGAACTTGCGAGTAGAGGAGGCAAAGCGGCAATTAGAAACGGATCAAACATCGTCCGAAGAAATTGCTGTTGCAGTTGGATATGAAAATACCGCATTTTTCCGACGACTGTTTAAACGCAGTACCGGCCTTACACCCGGTCAATATCGGCGAATGTTTAGTCCTTTCGCAAGAGCGGGCGAAATCTCAGGAGGGAGCCAGCCGGCTAAATCATAATCACAGCGGGCAGACGCAGAATGTCCGTTGTGGTCGGAAAGCGGAAATCAGCGTCAGGCTCTGGAGAGTCCGTTCCTGGCTACAGGCGGAAGTGCCCATATGTCCGGATTTGCGACCGGTGTTGGCACTAAAGCTGACATCGGCGCCCCACCGCAGCTAAACGACGTGCCCGTCGGCGAGACGCAAGGTTCGATCCATGGACTGTGCCAGGTCCAGATTGTGGGTCGCGATCAAGGCCGCCAAGCCAGCCTCGCGAACCAGGGTCAAGAGCATGGTGAAAACACCGTCCGCCGTGTGCGGGTCCAGATTCCCGGTCGGCTCGTCGGCGAAAAGGATGGCCGGTGCATTCGCCAGGCCGCGGGCGATGGCCACCCGCTGTTGCTCGCCGCCGGAGAGACGCGCCGGGCGATGATCGGCCCGCTCGGCCAAGCCCACCTGGTCGAGCAGCGACCGGGCGCGGTCGATGGCCTGCGCTTTACTGGTGCCGGCGATCATTTGCGGCAGTACCAGGTTCTCCAAAGCTGAGAACTCGGGCAGCAGGTGATGAAACTGATAGACGAAGCCGATGGTGCGCCGGCGCAGGGCCGTCCGCGCGCGGTCGTCCAAGCCGGCGCAAGGCTGTCCGTTAATAATAACCTCGCCACCATCAGGCTGTTCCAGGAGGCCGGCGATGTGCAGGAGGGTCGACTTGCCGGCCCCGGACGGGCCTACCAAAGAGACCAACTCACCCGGGCGGACCTGCAAGGTCACGTCGCGTAGGATTTCTAGGGCGCGGCTGCCCTGGTAAAACGTCTTGTAGACGCCGTCCAGTTGCAGGCCCCCTTCTTCGCTCACAGCGGGGCCTCACTCATAACGCAGCGCCTCGACCGGATCGAGGCGAGCCGCCCGCCAGGCGGGAAACAACGGCGCCAGAAATGAAAGGAACAGTGCCATGGCGACAACCTGGGCCACTTCCACCGGATCCACCTCGGCCGGCAAACGCGAGAGGAAATAGATCTCGGCGGAGAACAGTTCGGTCCCGGTCAGACCTTGCAGAACCTGGCGGATCGATTCGATGTTTTCGGCGAAAACCAATCCCAGGGCAAAGCCAGCGATCGTGCCGACCACGCCGATGCTGGCCCCGCTCATGAAGAAGATGCGTAGGATCATGCCGCGTGTCGCCCCCATGGTGCGCAGGATGGCGATGTCGCGCCCCTTGTCCTTCACCAGCATGATCAGCCCGGCGATGATGTTGAATGCCGCCACCAGAATGATCAACGAGAGGATCAGGAACATGACGTTGCGTTCCACCTGGATGGCATTGAAAAAACTGGAGTTTGATTGCTCCCAATCCAGGCTGCGGAAACCCGGCCCGAGGGTCGAGGCGATGCGCCCGCGGACTTCACCTACATTTTCCGGGTCGTCGACAAAGACTTCGATGCCGTTCACCCGATCGGGCAAGCGAAAGAACGTTTGCGCCGCACTCATGGGCATATAGACGAAGGTGCTGTCGTATTCGTACATGCCAACTTGAAATAGGGCGATTACCCGGTACGCCTTCAGGCGCGGTAATGTGCCCATCACCGTCGTGGTGCCCTGTGGCGAGACGACTGTCATGGTGTCGCCGACGGCGACGCTCAATCGCTGGGCCAGGCGGCTGCCGATGGCGATCACGGCGTTGTCTTCACCGCTAAAGGTATCGAGGGAACCGGCCACGATGTTGCCCGCGATCTCACTGCGGACGAACAAATCCGCGGGTTCGACGCCGCGCACCAAGGCGCCGGACGCGTTGCCGGACGCGGTGACCAGCACCTGCCCCTGCACTTGCGGACTGACGGTGCGCACGCCTGGGATCGCGCGCAGGCGCGTGACAACGTCCTGATACTCCGGAAACGGTCCCTCAACGCCGTAGACCGCTAAATGACCGTTGACCCCGAGGATGCGGCCAAGCAACTCCTGGCGAAAGCCGTTCATCACCGACATGACGATAATCAGGGTGGCGACACCCAGGGCAATGCCAACGAGAGAGAAGCCGGCAATCACCGAGACGAAACCCTCTTGCCGGCGGGCGCGCAGGTAGCGCATCGCCACCATTCGTTCGAAGGCACCGAAGATCATGGGTCTGGCTATGCCGTCAGTTGTGCCATCGCGGCATCGGCGGAGATTTCCTCGCGCGCGCCGCTACGTCGCCGTTTCAGCTCCACGACGCCCTTGTCGATGCCACGCGGGCCGACGACGAGTTGCCACGGCAGGCCGATTAAATCCATGTCGGCAAACTTGGTACCAGGCCGCTCGTCCCGGTCGTCGTAAAGCACTTCCACCCCGGCCGCGCGCAGCTTGCCGTACAGATCGTCGCACACCTTGGCGCACGCGGCATCAGAGGCCTTCAGGTTGATCAGGCCGACATGGAACGGCGCCACGGACTCGGGCCAAATAATGCCGTTCTCATCGTGACTAGCCTCGATGATGGCGCCGGCCAATCGGGACACACCAATGCCATACGATCCCATATGGACCGGAACGGGTTGCCCCTCGGCCGAACTCACGACGGCACCCAAAGGCTCGGAGTACTTGGTGCCGAAATAGAAGATGTGACCGACCTCGATACCGCGGCGGCTGATTTGCTTGTCGGCGGGCACCTGTTTGTCGAAGGCGGCGGGGTCGTGCTTGTCGTCGGTCCGGGCATACAGCTTGGTCCAATGGCCGACCGTGGGCTCCAGATCGCCGTCGTAATCGATAGCTTGGCCGAGCACGTCGAAGTCGATGAAATCCTGGTGGCAATAGACCGCGCTTTCGCCTGTATCAGCCAGGATGATGAACTCGTGGCTCAGGTCGCCGCCGATCGGGCCGCTCTCCGCCGCCATGGGAATGGCCTTCAGGCCGAGGCGCGCAAACGTCCGCAAGTAAGATACGAACATCTTGTTGTAAGATTTTTTGGCACCTGCAAAATCCAGATCGAAGGAATAGTTGTCCTTCATCAGGAATTCGCGCCCGCGCATGACGCCGAAGCGCGGCCGCACCTCGTCGCGGAACTTCCACTGGATGTGGTAGAGCATCTTCGGCACGTCGCGATAGCTTTTGACCGAATGCTGGAAAATGTCCGTGATCAGTTCCTCGTTGGTCGGCCCGTAGAGCATCTCTCGCCCGTGCCGGTCGGTGATGCGCAGCATTTCCGGCCCGTACGCGTCATAGCGCCCGGATTGCCGCCACAGATCGGCCGACTGGATGGTCGGCATCAGCACTTCCTGGGCGCCGGCTAGATCCTGTTCCTCGCGAACGATGCGCTCGATATTCTTAAGCACCCGCATGCCCAGGGGCAGCCAAGAGTAAATCCCGGCACTGGCCTGCCGGATCATACCGGCGCGCAGCATCAGCCGGTGCGAGACGATCTGCGCCTCGCTTGGCGTTTCCTTCAGCGTCGGCATGAAATAGCCGGTCAGGCGCATGGCCTCTCCTTGGGCTCCGGACGATGCCCAGACGAATCGGGCGCGCTTTCGCGCCCGCGCATGGGTGGCAGATGTATATGGGATGGTCCCGGCGATGTCCATGCCGGGACAGCCTTACCGGCTTTCGCGCAAAACCTTCTGGCAACGCACGGAAAGCTCGGCCGCGGCTTCGTCCTGCAGGGGATGGCCGTTGAAGTAGGCGCGGCCGTCCTGATAGGTCACCTCGCCCACCTGGGCATCGGCTGCGAACAGATCCCGGTTGGCCGGAATGCCAAAGCGGTCGAATAGGTCAATCTCGACTGGGATCCGGATGATCTCCGGCACCGCGATCTGAATACCACCGTCGAGGTCCGCGGGCGCCACCGGACGGCCATTGACATCGACACCGGGCTGATAGGCCACGTCGGGCGCCGGCTGATGCTCGACAAGACGATCGCAGTCGGCCTTGCTTATCGTCACAACAGGGGTGTCGTGCGCCGCGGCCCGGGACACGGCGGCGGCGGACAGCATGAGCCAAACCAGGACGAGGCGAAGAATCGGGCATCGGGTCATGGGTTGAGCTTCGGTCCGGGGGCTTAACAAAGAGATAACAGCCGAATAGGTGCCCAGTAGGTCAGCATATCACTAGGCGCCACCAGAAAATACGGCGTGACGGGGCTAGCAACTTGGGGTAGATTTCGTGGCCCTGTACCCGCGTCACTAAAGTGACACGGCCCGAGTCTAGGGAGGAGCCGCCAAAGACGGCACAAGGGAGGCGCGAAGACCTCGATAAGAAGAAACGCATACAGGGCGGTTTAGCGATGGCAGGCACCCTCTCGGGCGCTTGCCAATTTTTTTGCCTGGATTCAGCCTGTTGTAACCCGTAGCGGGATCAAATCGCTTTGAATCAGGTAGTAGGCACCCAGCCAAAGGATCGCCGCAATGACGCTGGTGATGGCCGCTTTGCGCCAGAGGAGCGGGCGTTCCGGCGCGCTGGTGGCATGGCCGGGTTCGTGGCTTTCGGGAACTCTCACGCCCCACGGCAGGACGGCGAAAAAGACCGTCCACCAGATGATCACGTAGACCAGGATGCCGCTGAACCAGTTGATGACCGCGCCCTCCTCAGACCTGTTCGATTTCGATTAGGGTGCCGCAAAAATCCTTCGGGTGCAGGAACAGCACCGGCTTGCCATGGGCGCCGATCTTTGGCTTGCCGTCCCCCAGGACCCGCGCCCCGGCCGCCTGCAATGTCTTGCTAGCGGCGGCGATATCGTCCACCTCAAAGCATAGGTGATGGACGCCGCCTGCGGGATTGCGTTGCAGGAACCCGGCAATTGGCGACTCATCGCCAAGCGCGGCGAGCAACTCGATCTTGCTGTTCGGCAGGTTGACGAAAACGACCGTGACGCCGTGCCCCGGCTGATCCACCGGGTCGGAAACCTCGGCGCCAAGCACGTCCTGATACAGCGCCGCCGCCCGGGCGAGATCCGGTACCGCGATAGCCACGTGATTAAGCCGGCCAATCATGAACTGCCCCTGCGGCGCACGGGGATGCCACTCCATTTCGGCTGGCTTATCTTCTCGGCGTAGGACGTGAACATCATGTTGAAACTCACGCTGACCCGCAGGCGATCGCTCTCGTTCCGCCCGACCGAGTGGACAAACCATGACGGAAAGATGACCAACCGGCCAGGTTTGACCTTCAACTGGTGCACGAGCGAGTTGTACTTGTTCAGGCGGGTCGCCGTCGGCGAGATAATGTCCTGCTGCGGCCGCGGCTCGTGGAACGAGATGCTGTCCGCGCCCTCCTGTACCTGCGCGTAGTAGACGCCGCTAAGAAAGTTGTTTGGGTGCGTATGGGCGATATGAAAAACACCCGGTGGGCTCATATTCGCCCAGCAACCGGTGATGACAAATGAGTCATAGGCGATCTCAATCTGATCGAGAACGCCTTTGCACGCACCATTGATGATCCCCGTCAGCTCGTTGAACTCTTCGATCTCGTGCAAGCGCTGCTCGGTCTGCCAACTATGATTGCCCGGCGGCAATGGTGGCCGGGGCGCCGTCATTTCATCGAGATCTTTCAGGAGTTGCGGATTAAGACGTTGATATATCTCAGGCTTCAGGTCGTGCACCCAGACGTAGGTGGGAAAGAACGGGTGCACGGTAACGCGTTCGAACATTCGGACCTCCCTGCTTAGTGCAAGCGCACCACATGCACCTTGGTAACGGGCTTCTTCCCCAGCATACGCGAAAAGGCCCGGCGCACCGCTAACCGGGCGGCTTCCTTGACCACCTCATCGTCCCGCCGGTCGGCTGCAGGCAGCCGCCG
>Ga0209633_10000754_pt1 | contig 36116 bp, 36 predicted proteins | sample Cruoilmetagenom1_FD_187290 | JGI IMG/M metagenome (GOLD analysis project Ga0209633, IMG submission 187290) | Oil polluted marine microbial communities from Coal Oil Point, Santa Barbara, California, USA - Sample 1 (SPAdes) (version 2) | ecosystem: Environmental > Aquatic > Marine > Oil seeps ...
TGGCCAAGTGGCTTCAATAAGACGGTGAGAGGCCATGGGCCCCCTTCCTCCGGCATCGCCGCGCAAAAAATTAGTCCGCGTAGTCGGGGAAATTTTTCGGCTCAGGTAGCAAAACGTCAGCTTTGCTGACTTTCTGTACCTAATTGATTTTACTGGAAATTTGGTAGCGGGGGAGGGACTCGAACCCCCGACACGCGGATTATGATCTCGTACTATTGCCCTATCGGTGTAGCTCACTGACCTTCACGGAAGCGCACTATTTCCTTCTATATCAGCGAGCTGCGCGCGATTAGACTCACAGTAGCATTCAGTGGATTGCACGGCGTTTCCCGTTCTTCTGCTACCTATTTGCTACCTAGAAATCGGGCGATATCGACTCATGAATCGCGCCAAACTGACCAAGAGAGTGGTTGAGTCCGCCAAACCTGGCAAGACCGATTCTGTGTTCTGGGATCGGCAGCTAAGTGGCTTCGGCTGTAAGATCACGCCCAAGGGCAAGCGCGCCTACCTGCTTTACTACCGAACACTCGACGGTCGGCAGAGGCGCCCTGCCCTCGGCGTTCATGGCAAAATCACCTGCGATCAGGCCCGGACCAAGGCGCAGCAATGGCTGGCCCGCGTGGCCATGGGTGAAGACCCGAGCGAGGACCTGCGCGAAGCACGGACTAAGCCGACCGTCCGGGAATTCTCCGAGCGTTACCTCAAGGAACATGCGCGTCCCAAGAAGAAGCCAAGCAGCGTGAAGTCCGACATCTCCAACCTGAACAATCATGTCCTCCCTGCCCTCGGAAAAAAGCGCCTCGACCTCGTGACCCGTGCCGATATCCAGCGCCTGCACGCGAAAATGGTCGACCGGCCGGGTGCCGCCAACCACGTCATGGGGCTGCTTGGCAAAATGTTCAATCTGGCTGAGAAGTGGGGCCTGCGGTCCGACGGCACCAACCCCTGTCGGCACATCGAGAAGTATCCGAGGCGCAAGATGGAGCGCTATCTCTCGCCGGTGGAATTCGGGCGCCTCGCCAGGGTACTCAACGAAGCCGAAAAGGATGGGTCTATCTTTATCGGAGCCATCCGATCAATCCGCCTGCTGATCTTCACTGGTTGTCGTCTCGGCGAAATTCTGAGCCTCAAGTGGGACTACATCGATTTCGAGAACAAGCGGGTCAATCTCGCAGACAGCAAGACCGGCAAGAAGACCGTCTACCTGTCAGGGCCGGCAATCGAGGTTCTAAACTCGATCCCGCGCGTGCGGGACAACCCCCACGTGCTCGTCGGGCGCTTCGAGCGGGGACACATCACACGTATGGGCCACCAGTGGGAAAAGATCAGGAAGCGCGCCGATCTCCATGACGTACGGATGCATGACCTTCGACACTCCTATGCCAGCGTTGCAGCCAATCTCGGCGAAAGCCTACCCATGATTGGGAAGCTCCTTGGACATACCCAAGCTCAGACCACCGCTCGTTACGCCCACCTCGCAGCAGATCCGATAAAGGAGGCCGCTGAGCGAATTGCTGAGTCGATCAACGAGGCAATGAGAGGCGAGGAAGCGGCCTGATTTGGACTCAGCCGGATCGGACTTCGCAGGTTCAAATCAGGGGCTCGCAACCAACGATATCAGCAGGGTCTTTTCCAAGCTGCGGCATAGCCGTCCAAACTGATCCAAAGGCCGATTTTTCGGCCGAAATCCTGGGTAAGATTTAGACATTATCTGCTGTATTTTTCGAAAGGGCTGAAAACTCAACTACCGTCGTAAACAGGTCTATTTAGCAGGTCCACTTTGGGCGTTGTTACCAATTTCGTGAAAGAGGTCTATCCCTTGACAGCCCTCACGCAAAATCTCGTGCTTCCTAATCACATGACACTTCGTTTAGAATGGCACTTCCCACGGTGACCTGATCCTCATCGCTTCTGTAAAGCAAAGCCTGGCACTCATTTGGTGAGCTTCAGGCGCATATGCAGGTTGTTTTCTCGGGTATCTGCGATCTCGAAGCCCGCAACTGCGAAGAGCCGTGCCGGGCCCATTCAGACCTCGCCGGGATCGAGGCGGTCTGTCAGGCTTTTCCTGCGGGGAAAGCCTTCTACTTCTACTACACCCTCTGCCGAGAGATCGGCTAAAGCCTATGCGGTCAATGCGTCGGGCGCGATCCTTAGAATTTTCTGTCCTTCAATACTAATAGTTGTGAGATATTCTGCGCCACTAATCTTCCGGTAAGATGCGTCGTCCGGCCCCAGCATGAACATTTTCTGATATTTAAAATCGCTCATATAGAACTTCTGGAATCTCGCAGGTGCCACCTCACGCAATCGATAGCCTTAACAGCTGTTGCCAACCGATCAGAGCCACCTTCAGGATATAAAATTGGGCGCCCGTTCATGCCAATCGGTAGCTTTCTGATACTGGTGACCAAGGTTGAAAAGGCGTGCTTCCGAGAAAGGTCGCCCGATCAATTGAAATCCAACGGGTAATCCGCGGCAATCAAAGCCGCAAGGGACGCTAAGAGCAGGCAGCCCGAGGTAATTCACCCAACGAGTCAGCCCGGTCATCGTGGCGACCATTGTCGGAATCGCATTTCCTGTTTTGACATCAGTCTCGGAGATCGTCGGTACCGGAATCGGAAGGGTCGGTAAATAGAGAGCATCCACCGTCTCGAAGACCTGCTTTACGAATTCGCGAAGGAATAGGCCGCGGAGGGAAAGCGCTTCAATGTAGCGTACGGCCGGTAGGAAAAGTCCGGCCTCGATCCGGGACCGCACTTGCTCAGAATAGTCGTTTGACCGGGTCCGCATCCACTGCCCGTGCACAGTAGCCGATTCGCATTTCTGAATAACGTTGGCCAAAGCACCGAAGTGGTTCGCATCAGGCATGCGAACTTTGGTGATTTCTGCGCCTAGAGAACGGTAAACCTCCAGTGCTGCTTCATGTGTGTGACGGATGTCCGACATTGTATCGTCTTCGACTGCGTCGATGCAAACACCAATCCGTAGACCTTTAAGGTTGGCACCTAGGGCTGCTTCGAAATCCGTCGCAGGCTCAACAGCAGTTGTTGGATCATTGTCATCAGGTCCAACAATCACCGAAAACAGGCGGGCGCAATCATGGACCGTTCGCGCAAGGGGACCTGGGCAGTCGAGTGAGAATGACAGCGGCATAACGCCATGACGGCTCACGCGTGTCTGGGTAGATTTCAAGCCCACAACCCCGCAACAAGCCGCGGGGATCCTAATCGACCCGCCAGTGTCAGAACCAAGCGCACCATAAGCCAGTCTGGCGGCGACTGCCGCACCTGATCCGCTCGACGAGCCACCAGATATATGTTCAAGATTCCACGGGTTTCGGCAATGACCGTAGTGCTCGTTGTGCCCTGTAGGACCCAATGCAAATTCTGCCATGTTGAGGGTGCCGAGTTGCAACGCGCCGGCCGCTTCCAGGCGACCGATCACCGTGGCCGTATGGTCGGCAACAATACCCCTGTGAATTTTCGATCCGCAGGTGGATATTTTGTTCTCCCGATAGAACAGGTCCTTGTGAGCCAGCGGCACACCATGGAGCGCACCGCGAATTTTTCCACGTGACAAGTCTTCATCGGACTGCCGCGCGCGTTCAAGAGCAGCGTCCGCCTCAATCGCGATAAAACAGTTAAGAAGGGGTTGAGCGTTCTCTATTCGGGCAATGCACGCTTTTGTTGCTTCCACCGATGAGATTCGTTTTGCCCGAATTGCCGATGCGAGTGCCGTCAGACTGAGAGCCGCGACTTCATCATGCCCATTCACTTCAACCCGTCCTTCAGGTCCAGAAGAGCACGTTCAAAGTCAGCGGGCTCATCTTCGACCTGAAGAGAAGCAACTGCCTCTGAGGTCTGGCGGTTGATCGTTTCCACCTCTTCGCACAGTTCAGCCGCCCGCTCTTCCGATAACGCGATGCCATGTAGGCGCTGTGCCTGTTTCAGGATTAAATCATAGGTGATTTTCATTCAACTTTCCGCTCTCAGCTACGCAATCATCTGATATCGCTCAGCTATACGGTGTCAGTTTGCTTAGTGCTAGACACGCCGATCATGCTTTCATGGGTGACGAGTTCTGTAAATTCCTCTTCGGACATATGTTCAGTGCCGGCGGGCCGAAACCGATCGCAGATTCGTGTGTTTTACGAGTTTTCGAATCTGTCGAACCGCTAATCGCAGCGATCTCATTACCCCATCCGTATTCTTAACCGCCGGCTTAAGTCTGTGCATTGCTACGTCTTCAGCGTTAACTAAGGTGCGGTTCTCACTCCTCCGGAATTAGGCCCCTTGGCCTAAATCGCAGGACAAGCAATAGGATGGCGCCCATCAGGAAAAGTCTGAAGTGCGGCGCAGATTCGATCAGGTGGTTCCGGATCGGACTATCGGTGTCGAGACTTGAGGTCGCAAATCCCATTAACCACAAACTTACCGGCTCTGCTTCAATCCAGATAAACCAAATGATAAACCCTCCCAGCACAGCACCCCAGTTGTTGCCCGAACCCCCGACGATGACCATCACCCATATCAGGAATGTGAAACGAAGCGGCTGGTAGCTCCCCGGTGTGAACTGACCTTCCAGGGTGGTGAGCATCGCACCGGCAATTCCGACGACAACTGATCCCAGAATAAATACCTGCAAATGGCGAGAGGTAACGTCCTTACCCATGGCTTCCGCAGCATCCCGATTATCACGAATGGCCCGCATCATACGCCCCCAGGGAGAGGCAAGCGCGGTATTTGCCAACCACATCAGCGCGGCCAGAACCAGTAAGAACAAAAATATGTAGCAGATCTTAACGAAAATAGAAGATGCGCTGACGGCATCGGCGCCCAGATTTGCTGTCAGGTCGAGAAACCATTGCACCTTTTGGAGATTGACCTCATAAGGTACCGGTCTCGGTAACCCGGTAACATTCTTTACGCCTCTGGCAAGCCAATCCTCGTTTTTGAGAACGGCAATAACGATCTCTGAAATCCCTAGTGTTGCTATCGCCAGATAGTCAGAACGCAACCTGAGGACTGTTTTTCCCACCAGCCAGGCCGCACCGGCCGCAAACGCGCCACCCAGTATCCAGGAAAACATGATAGGCAGGCCGGCACCGCCAAGAAAACCGTAATGCGCCGCATTGTATCCTTCGATGGCTTCAACCGCAGGGTCAAAAAACCAGCGAACGACCAGGAATCCTATGATTATGATTGGGGTGATTGCCAGAATTCGAAACGGACGCTCAATACGCGCTCGCACGAATAAGACGGCTCCGATTGTGGCGAGACCCGATACCGCCGCCAGCACAATGTTGACACCGCCAGCAGCCCAAGCCTCTTTAACCGGCGGGACAGACACAAGTACTGCGGCAAGGCCACCCAGGGCCGCAAATCCCATGATTCCCGCGTTGAAAAGCCCCGCGTAACCCCACTGAATATTGACCCCCAAAGCCATGATGGAGGAAATCAAGCAAAGTTGCAGAATCGCAAGGGCGATCGACCAGCTCTGGTAAAAACCAACTACGGCGATCAACGCCCCCATAATGACAAAGAGAAATATTGGGTGACATGTTTTGATCATCGTAGGATAGGGTATATCCAGCGCCGCAACGTTCGTTTTGCTCATAGTACTCTCCCTCTAAAAATCCCCGTAGGACGGACAAGCAAAACCAAAACCAGGATCACAAAAGAGACGGCAAATTTGTAGTCGGTCGAAAGAAGCTGAACCAAATTACCGGGGGCCAGGGATTCTGGAAGCAGATGGCCCAGAAATCGCTTGTAGGCGTATGTAACGGTGACCTCTGAAAACGCTATCAGAAAGCCGCCGGCGATAGCGCCAACCGGTTGGCCGATTCCGCCGACGATTGCAGCGGCAAACATGGGCAGGAGTAGTTGAAAATACGTGAACGGCTTGAAACTTTTATCGAGGCCATAAAGCACCCCGGCAATCGTTGCGAGGCTGGCAGCGATGATCCAGGTAATCATTACTATTCGCTCAGGATTTATTCCCGACAGTAGCGCCAAGTCTTCATTATCGGAATAGGCACGCATGGCTTTTCCGGTGCGCGTTTTTTGCAAAAACCAAAAAAGGGCAACAACGAGGATGATTGCTGTGATTACGGTGAGCGCTTGCGACTGCCGGAACGCCAGTCCTTCTGCCAATCCGGTTATGGATTTAAACTCGCCGGCGCTGATAATAAAACGCTCACCATCGATGAAACGCCTGTCCTCTGTACCGACGACAAATCTAACGATAGCATTAAGGGTGAACATGACACCCAGCGAGACCATTACGAACACGACCGGGGCGGCGCCCTGCTGTCTGTAAAAACGGTAGATCGACCGGTCGATAACAAGGCTGAAAGTTACGGCTGCGATAATTCCGAAAGGCAGTGCAAGGAGGGCGGTTGGCAGTGGTGCAATCGAGAACCCGGCCCCTTGCAGCCACCAGGTGAGAAGGATCGTTATCATCGTTCCAAATGCCATTAAGTCCCCGTGGGCGAAATTTGCGAAACGCAAAATCGAAAAAATCAATGTTATTCCCAGCGCCCCAAGCGCCAGTTGCGCGCCATAGGCCATGCCGGGAACCAGCACAAAATTCGTCATCAAAATGAGAGCGTTTAATACATCTTCCATTGCTTCACCCTCCGAGAAAACTTGTGCGCACTTCTGGATTGGCCAGCAATGCGCTTCCAGAATCCGAGAAACGATTCTGCCCCTGCACGAGCACGTATCCTCTATCGGAAATGCAGAGTGCCTGGCGCGCATTTTGTTCCACCATTAAAATGGCGATGCCTGTCGTAGCGATATCCAATACACGGTCGAAAAGTTCATCCATTACAATCGGGCTAACGCCGGCGGTGGGCTCATCCAACATTAAAACGCGGGGCTCCAACATAAGCGCACGGCCCACAGCAACTTGTTGACGCTGCCCGCCGGAAAGCTCTCCTGCGAATTGGTTGCGTTTTTCTTTGAGCACAGGAAACAGTTCGTAGATGTGCTCCAGGCTATGGGAAAAATCGTCTGTACGAAGATAGGCGCCCATCTCAAGATTTTCCTGCACGGTAAGGGTAGTGAAAATATTGGCTACCTGGGGCACGACACCTATTCCAGCCGCCACCCGGTCTTGAGGAGCAAGGGAAGTTATGTCTATACCATCAAGTTTCACGCATCCCTCTCTTAGCGGCAGCATGCCAAGCAAGGCTTTCAATGCCGTTGATTTTCCTGCGCCATTTGGCCCTACGACCACGACAACCTCTCCCTTATCTACAGCAATTGTGCAGTTTTTGAGAATATCCACACTGCCGTAACCGCCCCTCATGTTCTCTCCAACAAGAAAACTCATAGCAGCATCTCTACTTTGTCCATCGTCGCTGTTCTGTCTTTCAACCCCGTGCCGAGATAGGCTTCGATCACATCTTCGTTTGACTTGACCTCTTGCACTGTTCCCTCGGTTAAAACCCTTCCTTCGGCCATGACGATGACCGGGTCGCACAATCTTCCAATGAAATCCATGTCGTGTTCGATCATGCAAAAAGTACAGCCGCGCTCTTTGTTCAGTCTCAAAATTGCATCGCCAATAGTGTTGAGCAGCGTTCGGTTTACGCCGGCTCCAACCTCATCAAGAAACACGATTTTTGCTTCAACCATCATTGTTCGGCCTAACTCCAGGAGCTTTTTCTGGCCGCCGGAGAGATTGCCTGCGAGCTCATGGGACAAATGGGAAATTTCAAGAAACTCGAGGACCCCATCGGCTTTTTTGCCAATCTCTTGTTCTTCTGCGCGCAACAGTGATTTATTGAACCAGGCATCCCACAAGCGTTCACCGGACTGGCCGCCGGGAACTGTCATTAGGTTTTCGCGCACCGTCAGCGACGAGAATTCGTGGGCGATTTGAAAGGTCCGAAGCAGACCCTTTTTGAATACTTCATGAGGTGGCAGACCGGTAATATTATCGCCATCCAGACATACCTGTCCCGATGTTGGCTTTATTCGACCGGCAATCACATTAAACATCGTGGTCTTGCCTGCCCCGTTGGGGCCAATCAATCCCGTTATTGAGCCCTTTCGAATATTTAAAGTAACACCATCGACAGCATGAACGCCGCCGAAGTCCATATGCATATCGTTAACTACAATCATGACGTTTCAGCTTGGTTGGGATCGTGTGTAAATACGGCGCCTTGGGGATTCCCCAAAGCGCCGCATTTAACATAATCAAATCAACGCATTCCAACCGACCGGAACGCTTTCTTTTCTATTACGTACTCCTGATATGTTCCGGCAGCCTCACCCGGACCTATCAGTTCCACATTGGTGGCTCCGACATAATCGATTTCGCCCCCGCTCTTAATAATGTCGAGCGCCTTGCCCAATTCACCCGGCAAGATTGGCGTACCCGGCGTATTTGAAACTTTGAGCAAGTTGGCCGCAATCGTCGCACCATCTGCACTACCACCCTTGGCCATAGCAAGTGCGACCAGGGCTCCTGCATCATAGCTTTGGGCACGATATGATTTTTCGGGTTCGAAGCCGGCAGCATTGGCTAGACTAACAAAAGCATCGTAGCCCTTACCCTCTGAAGCCGGGTGGATACCAAACGAACCTGAAATGTGGGCACCCACTTCCTGAAGCATGGTGTCGTTGTACATGCCGTCGCCCAAAGCGAATTTGCTAAAAGCGCCGAGGTCTACTGCGGCACGAATGATGCCAAGGCCACCCTGATCACCGTAGCCAAGCACGACTAGGACGTCGCCACCTGCTGCAGCCAGCGCTCCAATATCCGCCGAATAATCTCCTTTTCCATCCTCATGGGCGGCATTAATGGTAATGTTTCCGCCTAGCTTCTTGAACGCCATGGCGAGTGCGTCCGCATAGCCTTTGCCATAGTCGTTATTGGTGTAGGTAACCGCTACGCTTTTGTAACCTTTATCATGGAGAATTTCTGACAATACCTGTCCGGCGCGGGCATCAGACGGCGATGTCCGGAAAAACAAACCTCCGTCTTCCATCGTGCTTAATGCGGGTGACGTCGCCGAAGGTGAAATCAAAGGAATACCGTTGGGCATTGAGACGTTGTTTAGTATCGCAGTCGTAACGCCGGAGCAATCCGACATCAGCGCCACGACCTTATCAGAGGTAACTAGACGCTCTGCGGCCGAAGTGGCGGTGGTTGAGTCGGTACATGTTGAATCAGCCCGGATTGCCGTCAACTTTTTACCGTTTAGCCATTTTCCGCTATCATTTATTTCCTTGAATGCCGTTTCGGCCGATTGCGCCATGCCTGGTGTAATCGACTCAATCGGTCCAGTATAACCAAATACCAGACCAACCTTGACCTCTTCGGCCAAGGCCGTGCCTATCAAGGCGACAGATATCGCCGTTGCAAATACAAGTTTTTTCATCCGTTTTTCTCCCTATGTTATCGGACAAGTTTGTCCGCTTTCAGCCAACCCCAGCGTTCAACTGGTGAGCTTGCATATTGTTGGGAAATGGAATTCGATCTTTGTTCCAAAGTTCCTTATTTTCATGAACATGAACTCTGTTGCAGAGAGTTGATCCCAAAACCGACCAATATCTTTTCCTCGCATGACACTAAACGGTCACTTCCTCAGCGAACTCCAACCGGATGGCTTCCGTATGCTCTCCAAGGGACGGCACTGGACGCACTTCTAAACCGTCGCCACACTGAACTGCACTGGGAGCAATAACTTTGATGTCGCCGGCTGGCGTTGGAACGTCCATGAAGCGCAAGTGAGGATGCCGTGCAGCCTCGGCCAACTCATTCAATCGACCATAGGCGATCCCTATTCCTTCAAGAGCTTCACACGCTTGATCAACGATTAGGCGTCGGAATCTGTCAGCAAGAATTTCATCGAGCACTTTACGGTTCTCGACGCGCGCCGGATTGTCCGCAAAGCGCGGGTCAATGGTCAGCTCCGGCATTTCAAGGAATTGCTCGCACAACTGCACCCATTCGCGTTCATTCTGGATAGCGAAAATCAACTTCTCGCCACCGGCGCATGTATATGCCGCGTACGGTGCAATAGTCGGGTGGGCGACACCACATCGTTCGACTTTTTTGTCGCTATACAGATATTGCAAGATGGGAACGTTCATCCAATCGGCGACGCTATCAAATAGCGAGACTTTGATGCCGCGACCACGCCCGGTGCGTTCACGCGCAATTAGCGCCTGCAGAATGGCCGCGTGGGCGTTCATTCCAGCGGCTATGTCGCAGACAGACACACCCACTCTAGAAGGCCCGTCTGGATTCCCGGTTATCGAGCAGAGACCGGTCTCTGCTTGGACGATTAAATCATAGGCTTTCAGATGAGCTCGCGGCCCATCTTCACCGAAGCCAGAAATATCGCATGTGATAAGCTTTGGGAATTTGGCTCGAAGCGCGTCCGAGTCAAGCCCAACCCTCGCAAGGGCTCCAGGTTTCAGATTTTGAATAAAAACGTCAGCAGCCCCGATCATCGTCTCAAGCAATCGGCGATCATCGAGTGTCTTTAAGTCTATGCAGACGGACTCCTTGCCGCGATTCAACCAGACAAAATGGGTGCTTTGATCTTTTACATATCGATCGTAATGGCGGGCGAAGTCGCCAGTTCCAGGGCGCTCAATCTTTAAAATCCGTGCACCAGCATCCGCCAGACGAGATGTTGCATAGGGGGCTGCAACAGCTTGCTCAACGGCCACAACAAGCAAGCCTGCTAGATCGTTTTGCATACTGTTCGAGCTCCTCCCAAGCCATTTCTTTTCTTAGTTTCTTGATTCCTAGAGGGCTTCGTTCTAGAAATCCAATATATAAAAACACTAGACTACATCGAATTTTTAGATATCGTAGGAGCGTGAATGAAGTCCGATCTCGTCCGTGTGAGGAGATAGGCGTGCACATATCGACAAGGGCAAAGAACAGAGCATATGGACATCCGGCAGCTTCGCTATTTCATTTGCATCGTAGAGCTCAAGAGCTTCTCCAAAGCCGCCGAACAACTGGGCATCGCCCAAAGCGCCCTGAGTTTTCATGTTCGGAATATGGAAGCGGACCTCGGCGCCAAGCTACTGGCCCGAAACTCGCGAGGCGTTACGCCGACAGAAGCCGGAAAAACCTTGTTTGAGCACGCGGGTACCGTTCTTCGACAGCTGGCTCAGATTCGGGACGAAATCCGAGGTCAGGAAGACAACCCAAGAGGTCTGGTGACCGTCGGTGTGCCATCATCGGTCAGCATGGTCTTGACGGTGCCACTCATCGAGGCCGTACAGGAGGAATTTCCGAACATCTCATTGCATGTGGTCGAGACGATGAGCGGTTTTCTCGAAGAATGGGTCCGAAACGGCCGGCTTGACCTAGCTATCCTCTACAATGCGGAAGTGGTAGAGAGCTTGTTAGCCGAACCAGTGCTTAACGAAGAACTCTACCTCATTGCGCCTGCTGAAGAGCGTTACCGCAAGCGAAAAACAGTCAAATTTTCGCAGCTTCCGAACTTTCCCCTGATCCTCCCCGGCCGACCGCATGGATTACGAATGCTCATAGACTCCTATGCGACTAAGCATGACATCACTTTAAATGTTAAAGTAGAACTAGACGCCCTGCCACAGATCAAGGCTCTCGTGAGCAAAGGTATCGGTTATTCCATCCTCGCGCCAGCGGCTGTATCCGAGGAACTAAAGGAGGGGGGGCTTTCCGCTTTAAGGATCATCGATCCTGCAATTTCCCGCTCCGTGGCATTGGTGTCATCCACACAACGCACGCTACCGCGCGCCGGCGAGACAGTCAGCCGAGCAATCGTCTCGATTGCACGGCAATTGGTCGAAGAAGGAACCTGGCCGGGTAAGCTTATTAACGGCATGTCCCGACGGACATAACTTTGCGACGCCAGGCGTAGAATATCATTATACAATTTTTAGATATTTTATCTCGATATTATATATTTGTTATTCAACGCGTGTAGCACCTAACTTTGGAACATGAACGGCCCACTCGACGGCATCCGCATTCTCGACTTTACCCGGGTATTGGCGGGACCAACCTGCACTCAATTGCTCGGCGATCTTGGCGCCGACATCATCAAGGTGGAGAGGCCTCGAATTGGAGACGATACACGAAAATGGGGTCCGCCGTATTTGAAGGATAGCAACAGTCGGAATACCAGCGAAAGCGCCTATTACCTGAGCGCCAACCGGAACAAGCGCTCCATCACACTCGATCTCGAAAAGCCTGAGGGCCAGAAACTAGCCAAGCGCCTTATTGCGAGTTGCGATGTTGTGGTGGAGAACTTTAAGGTCGGCGGCATGACGAAATATAAACTCGCTTGGCCCCAACTCAAGGAATGCTTCCCCCGCCTTGTTTATTGTTCGGTCACCGGATTTGGTCAAACCGGGCCGTACGCATCGCGCCCCGGTTACGATTTCCTCGTACAGGGAATGGGCGGCATGATGAGTCTAACCGGCGAGCCAAGCGGCGAACCGATCAAGGTGGGAATCGGTATTGCCGACATTGTCGCGGGCATGCACGCCACCACCGGCATCCTCGCCGCGCTACGCCACCGGGACCGCAGTGGTGAAGGCCAGCATATCGATATGGCCCTGCTCGACAGTCAGATCTCGTGGCTGTCTTACGAGGGCATGAACTATCTCGTCTCTGGCAAGCCGCCGGAGCGACGCGGCAACGCCCACCCAAACATTGTTCCTTACCAGGTTTTTCCCACTGCCAATGGACACATCATCCTGGGAGTCGGCAATGACAGACAATTCTCCCGGTTCTGCGATTTCGCCGGAGCGCCCGAATTGAGCCATGACGATCGGTTTCGTACCAACGAAGCGCGCGTACGCAACCGGGAAACCCTGATACCGTTGCTGACCAAGATCATAGGCTTTCATCCGTCTCGATACTGGCTGGAAGGGTTGGAAGCGTTGGGCGTCCCCTGCGGCCCAATCAATACAGTCCCCGAAGCCTTAACTGACCCGCAGGTACAGGCGCGCGGCATGGAGATTGTAATGGATCACACGTACGCCAGGGACGTGCGCTTCATTGGTTGCCCGGTGAAGATGTCAGCCACGCCTGCCACGTACCGGCGGGCACCGCCGTTACTTGGCGAACATACTAAAGACGTGTTGAGCGAGTTGCTTGGACTCGGTCCTGCTATGATTGCCGATCTTTACGACCGTGGGGTTATTTGAGGGTGGAAAATTGCTACACGTTCTCACTGCCGAAGAGGTTCTGATTGTTCGACTAATAACTAGGCTGCCGTGGTACAATTATTTTAAATATCACGTATCTACATCGTAGATTTGTTGCTGTTCTATTTGACATCTAACTTTGACAAATAGGCAGCCCACTCGAAGTAATTCGCCTCTTTGACAATATTGGAAGTAACATGAGTTCGAATGACATTCCTGGACCAGATTCAGAGACGGCGTTGCGGGTCAAGGCCCTAGAATCCCTTTTGCTTGAAAAGGGCTTAATCGAAACAAGTGCAATTGACGAGTTGATCGACATGTTCGAAAACCGGCTTGGCCCCTGGAATGGAGCAAAGGTAGTCGCCCGTGCCTGGACCGATCCCGACTATAAAGACCGGTTGTTGCAAAACGGAACGGCGGCGATTGCCGAAATGGGTTTCGAGGCAGTTCAGGGCGAAGAAATGGTCGTCGTTGAAAACACCGCCGAGGTGCATAACCTCGTTGTCTGCACATTGTGTTCCTGCTTTCCTTGGGCGACCCTGGGTCTGCCGCCGGTCTGGTATAAGTCGGCGCCTTTCCGAGCGCGGGCGGCGAGAGATCCGCGCGGCGTGCTAGATGAATTCGGCACGCAAATCGGCGCCGACACGGAACTGCGGGTTTGGGACAGCAACGCCGAGGTGCGCTATATGGTGTTGCCCGAGAGACCGGTCAGAACGGAAGGGTTGAATGCGGAAGCTCTAGCCGAGTTGGTGACCCGAGATTCTATGATCGGCGTGAGCAAAGTGGCATCGCCTGACTAACCAATTGACCGACCCGCGAAGAGGTTGGCGATGCGAAGGAGATCTTTCTTGAACGGTGTACATGACATGGGCGGCATGCATGGTTTTGGCCCGATCGTCCGGGAAGCGGACGAACCCGTTTTCCATGAAGAATGGGAGGCGCATACGCTGGCACTGGCTCGGGCGATGTTGGCGGGTTTATATTTCAACCTAGATGAATTTCGCCACTCCATGGAACGCATAGAGCCTTCGTACTATCTTCGATCCAGCTACTACGAACGCTGGCTTGAAGGCACGATCACCCTTCTGTTGGAAAAAGGCGTGATTTCGCAACAGGAATTCCAAGCCCGCCTTGATGAACTCACTGAAAGGAGGGGGTGATGCGGACCGTCGATCTGGAGGTGGTGCGGAGCCTATACAAGTTACCCGGCGCCGTGCGCATGAAATTGGATGTCGTCCCTAAGTTCAAGCCCGGCGATCGCGTCAAGGCGCGCAACATCCATACCTCAGGGCATACCCGCTTGCCCCGCTATGCCCGTGACAAGGTAGGTATCATCCAGCTAGATCATGGCGTCTTCCACCTGCCTGATGCACGGGTCTCTGGCCAGGGCGATCAGCCGCAGCACCTTTATTCCGTACGCTTCAGTGCCCGAGAACTCTGGGGCGCGGAGGCACCGTGCAAAGACAGTATCAATATAGATCTTTGGGAAAACTACCTAGATAGCGTCTAAAATCCAGGAAAGGGGGTATTAATGCGAAAGTTGCTGGAGGTGCCAAACTTGGCTGTGCCCTCTAAGCAGGCTGGCGCCGCCCTGCCGCGTGATGCTGGCGAACCGGTCTTTGCCGAACCGTGGCAGGCTCACGTCTTCGCCGTGGTGATGTCGCTTTACCGGGACGGGCACTATAACTGGGCGGAATGGGACGACTACCTAGGCTATCACATTCAGGCTCCCGGACACTTCGGCGGCGCCTCGACCACAGATACCGGCGGAGCCGAGAGCAGCGAGATCAATACGGACACCATCAGGGTCAACTACAGCCGTTTTCTCGCGGATTGCGAAAAGGATGGCGCAGGGTTCTACCATTTGTGGCTGACCGCCACCGAGCATCTACTGGATGCCAAAGGCTTGGTACCAAAACTCCAACTTGAAGAACGGATCGCCGCCTTTGCCAAGTCGGAGCGCGAGGGGCCACGATTTACCGCCGGCCAACGGGTGCTTGTGCGTGAAATCAAAAGGGAAGGCCACACCCATTTACCGCTCTATCTGCGCGGCAAGCCTGGTGAAGTGGTGAGTAATCTAGGTCTATTCCTATTTCCCGAGGCGGTGGGCCACGGCCACGATCACGGCGACAACGACACCTTGCAGCATGTCTATTGCGTGGGCTTTTCAGCGTCCGAAATCTGGGATGAGGAAACCAATGGGCACAGCCTGAACTTCAATCTTTGGGACTACCAGTTGCAACCGGCCTAACAAATGGCCGTCGTCAGGTTAGTACTAGCCGGGGAACCTTGAGGGAAAGTGATGAGAGAAGAAGAAAGACAGGTGGATCTGTCGCAGTTGATCAAAGACGATGACGGCGCACCATATGCCGACGAGGCTGCGGCCCGGAGCATCGCCATTGTCATGAGTTTATTCGATCAAGGGCATTACGCTTGGCCCGAGTGGGTCGATAAGTTCAGTGTCGAGATTAGTCCGCCGGGACACTACCAGCAATCGGCGGCAAGCGCTAAAGCGGCCGAGGACGCGCTGACCGGTAACGGAAAGAGCATTAACCGGAACTACGCCAAACTATGGCTCGCGGCTTGTGAAAACTTACTGTTGGAAAAAGGGCTGCTGACACGCCCTGAACTCGACGCCAAGCTAGCCACACTAAGGGCAGAAAATAGCTCCGGCGACGAATACGCAGTTGGCGATCAGGTGGTCGTGTGCGATATCGAGCCGGTCGGCCACGCGCACCTGCCGCTGTTCGTGCGCGGCAAGAGCGGTGTCATCGAACGGCGTCTCGGTGATTTCGTCTTTCCTTCAGAGTTGGCACCCGACGGCTCTACGGAAGCCAGGGAGGGCGACCGTCAACCAGTATACAGCGTTCGTTTTACAGCACAGCAGCTTTGGGGCTCAGACGCACCCAACGCAGATAGCCTGAACATCAGCATCTGGCACAACTACCTGAAACCCGCCTGACCGGCCTGTCGACTTAGGCCAACGCCAGAGGGCAAATAGCGCAGCCCTCGGATCCTGGGCAATATCTTAAGATATATAATTTTTCGATATTATACTTCTCTATTATATATTTGCGATATCTGCTTGGAGCCCTATAGCCTTGATAGTTGTTGATAGATAGCTGAAAGAGGGAGCAAGAAGATGTCAGATTTTCGGGCCGCTGTCGTGCAGGCCGCGCCTGTCGTATTCGATCGTGAAAAGACTCTTGCAAAGGTTCGTGCCCTGAGCGCGGACGCCGCCAAGAAGGGTGCCCGGCTTGCTCTTTTCCCAGAGGCGTTTGTTTCTGGCTATCCAAGGGGAATGGACTTCGGCGCCAGAGTGGGCATGCGAACCCCCGGAGGGCGAGAAGATTACCTTAGGTACTGGGAGAGTGCGGTCGACGTACCTGGCCCGGCTGTTGAGACGCTCGGCGAAATCGCTGCGGAGAATAAGCTTCACCTCGTTATCGGGGTTATTGAGCGAGACCTGGGCACTCTCTATTGCACCGTTCTTTTTTTTGGCCCCGACGGCAGTTATTTGGGAAAGCACCGCAAGCTAATGCCGACCGCGTCGGAGCGAACAATCTGGGGCTTTGGCGACGGCTCGACGCTGCCGGTGTTCGAGACGGATGTCGGTAAGGTGGGAGCAGTGATTTGCTGGGAAAACCGGATGCCGTTGTTACGCATGGCAATGTATGCCAAAGGCGTTCAAATCTACTGCGCCCCCACGGCGGACGAGCGCCCTAGCTGGATCGCCAGCATGCAACACATTGCCGTGGAGGGGCGCTGCTTCGTGCTTGGGTGCAACCAATATTCGGTACGTGGTGACTATCCGGCGAATGCGCAGATTCACCAGGCAACACCTTCAAAGGATTCCCCCGAAGACTACTCAACAAGCTTAGTGAGCGATCCAGCCGCCGTGATGTCACGTGGCGGCAGCTGCATCGTAAGCCCGATGGGCGACATTCTCGCTGGGCCAAATTACGAAGGTGAATGCATCCTTACTGCTGATATCGATATCAAAGACGTCATTCGAGGTAAGTATGATTTTGACGTGGCTGGCGACTATGCTCGGCCGGATGTTTTTCGCTTGCACGTAAATGAGAGAGCGTTACCACCCGTCGTATCAAACTCCGGCGCGATGGGCGATCCCTTCGCGGATGAAGCCTGATAGCGCTAGTGCTTTGATTTTAACCGATAGATACTGCGGCGGGATGCCCGACTTTCTGAGCCGCCGCGATCAGCTTCTTGAGATTCCGAGACAAGCGAGATCTTCAGGTATGTTACTGGTTTAACTCCGCAAGCCGCTCGAGTTGCTGGGTAACGGCGGAGGTAAGGTGTGTGTAGGCAGGGGAATAGTATGAAAATCGAAAACATATTGCTGGCCCCTGGGGATGGCGCTTTTTTCTACGATGACCAAGCAGCGATCAAGCGGGGGGCTCAACAGGATGGCGAACGATACGTCGGGCAACCGGCCACCCATGGCTTCACCAGCATCCGTATGCCAGCCTCAACACTGAGCATCGGGCTAGTTCTGGACGGGGGCTTTGTCGCCTGGGGCGATATGATGAGTGTGCAGTACGCCGCTGCTTCCGGGCGTGACCCGGTTTTCGAGGCTGGCCATCATGCGCGTCTGGTAACGCAGCACATTGCACCTTGGCTTGTCGGACGAAGCGCTCGGAGTTTCAGGCAAAACGCGGAGGCTGTTTGCGAAATCCGCGCCGAGGACGCGTCTCTGCATAGCGGAATCCAGTACGGCATCACGCAAGCCCTATTGGCCGCCGCTGCCCATACAAACCGCTGCGCCATGGCCGAGGTTATTTGCTCGGAATACGGTTTTCCGCTCAAGGCGGATGCCGTTCCTATTTTTGGCCAATCAGGGGACGAGCGATACCGTAATGTCGACAAGATGATACTGAAGCGCGTGGATGTGCTGCCGCACGGATTGATCAACAGCCCCGAGAAGTTCGGCGCAAACGGAGAGAAATTTCTCGAGTATGTGACGTGGGTGACCGACCGAGTCGTCCAGCTAGGCGCCCCCGATTATTCGCCGACCCTGCACTTCGACCTGTACGGCATGGTGGGTCAGGCTTTCGACCTCTCGATTGACCGTATTGCCGACTATCTCGGCGAGATCGAGAAGGCAGCATCGCCGCTAAAGGCCAGAATCGAGGGGCCAGCCGATTTCGGTAGCTTCGATGCGCACTTTGATGGATTCGCCAAGTTGCGGCAACAGATGAGAAAAAATGGCTGCGCTTTGGAAATCGTCGCGGACGAATGGTGCAATACGCTCGCTGACATCGAGAAATTCGTCGATGCCGGTGCAGCGGATATGGTGCAAATCAAAATGCCGGATATGGGTGGCATCCAGAACAGTATAGAGGCGGTCCGGCGGTGTCACGATGGAGGCGTCGGGGCTTATCTCGGCGGCAGTTGCTGCGAAACAGACATTTCAGCGCGCGCTTCGGTCCATGTTGCCGTGGCAACACAGGCGGACATGCAACTGGCAAAGCCTGGCATGGGTCTTGACGAAGGCATCACGATTGTGCGGAACGAGCAATCTCGATTGATCGCATATCTTAACAGCTGTGGTTTCTCAGAATCCAAATACTAGAAGTTAGCAAACTAGTTACCTATAGAACGGCCAACGGATTCAGGGGCATTGTCAGAAGAAACCGTACTGACCGGAGAAGGCAGTGGCGCGCTGAGCCTCAGGTGGCGAGCTGACGCCATTCCGCCAAGGCGGAGCTACGATTGTTTTTGAAGGCTTGACGGTTGTAGAGATTGCGTTCCTGATTGAAGTGGTTGTGGGCCGAAGCGTGGATCGAGGCGAATTTCTGAAGCGACTCAATACTCCTGAATTTTGCCATTACGCGCTCTCGTCGCCTGAAGGGTTGATGCGAGTCCTCGGCTCGATTGTTTAGCCAACGCCCAGTCTCTTGACGCGGCTCGTTGCCGATCACTTTCATCGCCGCTCGGTATGATCGAAGCTTGTCTGTCACGATGATTTCCGGTCGACCGTACCGTTTCATCGCTTTTTTCAAAAACCTCAGCGCAGCCTTGCGATCCCGCCTCTTGGTGACGAACGCCTCAAGAACCTCGTCTTCGTGATCTACGGCTCGCCAGAGGTAGTAAGTTTCGCCGTTGATTCGAACGAAGACTTCGTCCAAATGCCAACGCCATTGCACCCAATTCCGGTGCGCAACAGACCGCCTCTTCCTGATTTCCGAGGCGAACATCGGACCAAACCGGTTCCACCAGGCTCGTACCGTCTCATAGCTGATGTCCATACCCCGCTCGTCGAGCAGGTCTTCGACCTGCCGAAGCGATAGGGGAAAGCGGACGTACATCATTACGGCCAAGCGGATGATATCAGGCGAAGTCTTGAAATAACGGAATGGGTTTTTCATCCATAGACGCTACAAAACCCTTTTCCTCGACTCAAGTCAGGTTACTCTGACACCGCCTATGCAAATATAAACTGGGTGACAGTTGAGTAACGCAATACAATCGCAGCGAAGGGCTGCGACTTCCCCTACCCTCTTAGGACGAGAAGAAGAGGAGAATCTTGGAACAAATTTCTAGATAATTTTTCCTTCTATTTGACCGACCTAGACCAAACTGGATTTGGTTGCGGGGGCACGCAACCGACGATATCAGCAGCGGCTTTTCCAGGCTGCGGCATGATCGGCCAAGCTAATCTAAGAGCCTATTTCTTCCATTGAATCCTGGGATGCTGCCCAAAAAAAAACGACTCGGCACAAGGCCGGGCCGAAGGCGCAGGGAGGAACGAAAAATTCGGTATAGAGAAAAAAGTGATGCGGCGTTTTGCCGTCCTGAGCAGGCGGCCGACCCCGAGACCCAGGCGCAATTTTGATGGCTCTTTACACCACCTGGCCTGATCCAGCTTCCTTCCCGAGCCGTTGGTAGGCCGAAGTGCTTTCGGCGGCCATGGCAAGCAGCCATTGGCGAAAGGCGACGATCTTCGGTTTATTCTCCGTCTCCTTCCGGCAAACCAGGTCATACCAGCCCACGCTTGGGATGACGATGTCGAACAACTTCACTAAGCGGCCGGCGGCCAAATCATCAACCACGAGGGCCGTCCTGCCGAGGGCGATTCCCTGTCCAACGAGGGCCGCCTGCATCGCCATGCCGCTGTCGGAAACCTGCACCCCCGCGCTCCACTCCACCCCCGGTAATCGGGCAAGACGGAACCAGTCGTCCCAGGTCGCCGCGGGTGAAGGGGTACTAGTCAGAATCAACGGGTGGCGGAGTAAGTCTTTCGGAGCCTTCAGGGTTGGATTTTGCAATAGGTAGAGGGGGCTGCAGACGGCGAAGGCCTCTTCCTCGATCAAGGGAGTGCGGTGTAGACCCCTGGATTTACTTTCTCCTAGGCGGATCGCAACATCAGCATCCTCCCGTTCCAAATCCACCCAATCACTGCTCGTGCTCAACCAGGTTTGAATCGATGGGTGCGCGCTTCGAAAAGCCGGCAGGCGCGGCAGCAGCCATTTAACAGCGAAGGACTGGAGCAGGTTGATCCTTAACGGGCCGCCGAGCGTGTCGTTGCGCAACCTGCGCACCGTATCGCCCAGGGTCTCGAAGCATTCGCGCACCACCGGCAACAAAACGTGACCGTTCTCAGTCAGTTTTACCAACCGCGTATCGCGGTGGAAAAGCCGCAAACCCCATTGCTCCTCGAGACTGCGGACCTGATGGCTTATGGCGCTCTGGGTGACGTTCAATTCTTCCGCCGCCCGGGTAAAGCTGGCAGTCCGCGCCACTGCCTCAAAGGCACGCAACGTGGCTAGTGGTGGCAGGCGTTCAAGCATTATTTATGAATAATATTTCATGATTAAATGAAGAATTATCATTTTTAATCATCAATTTCAACGGATTAATCTTCATACTACGCGTTTATACATGATTGGTCATGAATAATAATGGAAAAGCTGAACGATAGTTCCGCGAGTAAGGATCGCAATAGCCTCCGAGGCCAACGCGTCCTCAGGGACAGATGGGGCGAACCCATCGGGCCTTTTTCAGCCCAAGGTAAAAATTCACCTACCAAGCCCAAAGGGACTGATCTCTTTTCCCGGTGGCTTGCTCAACTCCTGCGGCGATTAAAGAAAGCTGATCGTTAGCCATTTCAGCAATTAAGAGCTCACGGCGCCTTGTGGTTTCGAAAAGTAACCAGTGGCCGCACAACGCCCATGGCGGACAAACGACAGCTGCAGAATAACGGGAAGACCTGTTACCCTCCGGCACCAGCTTACGCCCAGACCTCCAGGCGACGGGCTTGACAGTATGAAGCGAACCGGACAGAAGCCGACTGGAAGGCTCGAATTGTAGCTTAAGTCGTCGCCAAACCTGTTCTGAAAATGGGGAGTGGTTCGGGATTCTCTGCATAACCTGTGGTCTAGAGAATCTTAATGTTGCTCGTTCCACCTTCCCTATTACTTGGTCATTCCCGTGGACCGCGCCAAACGAACAGGCGACTCGGATTCAGGCCGGAGCGACAGGGTGAAAGACCGCAGCGGAGCAACCGTCATGACAGGCTGGGCGGTCTTCGTCCTTGGCCGCGTTTTTTGCCATCAGGCCATCAACCACCTCGGAAATGCGGTGGCGCTCAATGCCGATATCGGTGAGCTGCAGATCGCTCATCCGGCGCAGGTCGCGGATTGCCCCGCGGCGCCTGCGGCGATCCCTGATTGCTGAAACAAGGCGGAAGACCAATCTGGCCTGAGGTCTTTCGTAGGCGTACATGCAAGGCTCCTGAGGCTAATAAATATAAGGCTATTGATTCCTTCATTTTCTCTATAATCATTAAATATCTTGACTTTATCGCTCATACAAACGATCCTTTCTTAGCCTATGGATTAGATATTTTAAGTCTATTTGAGATGACCGAACCGCTTCCTCCTTTGACCGCTTTGCGCACCTTTGAGGCCGCCGCCCGCCACGAAAGCTTCGCCCAGGCGGCCGAGGAACTGCACGTGACGCCGGCCGCCGTCAGCCATCAGGTCAAGGCGCTGGAGGCATTTGTCGGTGTCGAACTGTTTCGCCGCCAGGCGCGCGGGTTGACCATCACCGAGGCCGGCCAGGCGGCGCAGCCGTTGCTGCGCGAAGGCTTAGAGCGTTTCCAAGAAGGCGTCATGCGCATGCGCACAGCGGTGAAACCGCGGCACCTGACGATCAGCGCAAATACCTCGTTTGCAACCATGTGGCTAATCTCGCGCCTCGATGGCTTTCGCAACCGGCACCCCGAGGTCGATATCCTGTTGGACGTCTCCGACAGCATCGCCGATTTGTTTGGCCTTGAGGCCGATATTGCAATCCGCTATGGCGGCGGCGCTTATGCGGGGCTGCATTCGGAACGTATCGTCGGCCTGCGGGAGTATCCGGTCTGCAGTCCAACGCTTCTGGAAGGCGAGAATCCGTTACTGACCCCCGATGATCTGCGCCATCACACCCTTCTGCACGGAATGTGGTTCGACGAATCAGATGTCTGGCCGACTTGGAACGTATGGCTGAAGGCAGCCGGGGTCGACGGTGTCGATGCCGGCAAGGGACCGCGGTTCACCCATAGCGCGATAGCCATGAAGGCCGCCATTGATGGGCTGGGCGTGGCTCTGTGTTCGGATTTCCTGATCGGCGACGATGTCGCGGCGGGCCGCCTGGTGTGTCCGTTTGAGCTCGGTATCGGCGCACCAGACAGCTTCGCCTATTATCTGGTCGCGCCGCCGGGTCGCCTTGACGACCCGCGCATCGCCGCGTTCCGCTCGTGGCTACTGGACGAGACGGCGATGTATCGCCAATAGCGGACCTGTCCTTATCGAAAATCTCATCCAGTGGCTGAATCAGCCTTCCGAGGGTGGATCGTGCCATGATTCTCACCTATGGCCGAAAAAACAAAACTGATACTCTGGTTATTAGGATCGCTTTTTAAGTGTCCTTCATCCGATTGCCAGACCTTGTTTCAATCCCGCTCAGCTTCCTTCATCACGGAAGAATTAAGATTTGAGCATCTGGAATTCGGCTGGCCTCAACTGAAAAATCCGCTCAGTCGGGCTCTGCGACCACCTCAGGACAAGTTCAAACCCATAACCGGAGATTGCGGAAGCATTGCATCTGCAGATTGGTTGCGGAGTGACTTGAACCTGCAGGTTAAGTCATTGTTTTTTGGTCGAGCAACGGACACAAGCTGATTACCTGTCTTGGCTAGGCCTTGATTTTATTGGTGGGCCGACTTGGACAATTCTGGGCACGGGGAGGTATGCGTGTCTCTAGTCTACCCCTCTTAAAAATAGGTTAGAGCTTCACAAAGCGAGGATGGCTTCAACCTCCACATCAAATTCAACGAAGTTTGATTGCACAATTGCTCGCGCTGGCGGAGTTTTTCCAACATATTTTGCATAGACCCTATCAAAGGCAAATCGGTCTTCAATATCCCGCAAGTACACGGTTACCTTTGCACAGTGAGTGTCGAGTGTTCCTCCTGCTGCTTCAGCAATGGCCTTCAAATTTTCCATTGCCTGTAAGGCTTGCGCTTCAAAATCGGCACCGATGAGACGTTGCCCATCGGAAAAACGTGGGGTCTGTCCCGAAATAAAAACCAGGGTTCCGGAAGTTACGATGGCCTGGCTGTATGTGCCTGCCGGAAGAGGCGCTTTTGGAGTTTGAACTGCTCGTTTCACCGCATGCCCCTCAAATGTTGTCGAAACCGCGACCTATAGCCCTTGGCGTTTCGCCAAGTCGCCAAGGACCCGCACAATCCGGTCAAGAGCTTCTGGCCAATGCTTCTCATCACGAGCATAGCAAACTCGGAAGTGACCATCAGACTTCGGCCCGAATTGATAGCCAGGGCTGACCAGTACACCTGCCTTTTCAAGAAGTGCCCTAGCAACAACAGCTCCTGGTAGGCCAAGGGCGGATACGTCCAGCCATAAATAGGCCGTTCCCTGTTGCGGGTGAACTTTCAACCAGGCAAGCGAAGTCATTGCGCTGATCGTCAATTCCCGCAGGCCCTTAAAATCATGCAACAGGCTCTGCAGCCATTCGCCATCCTTGGCCAGCCAATATGGCAAAATATGTTGCGCATAAGCGGGGGCCCGAAGTGAGGTGATTGATAAAATATTTTCAACGGCTTGCATGAGCTTCTCATCGCCGACAACAACACCGAGGCGATAGCCGCTCATGGACTCGGTTTTGCTCGGACCAAGAAGCGTAGCGGTTTGTTCAAATAAGCCGTCTTGTGCCGCCAGATGATTGAATTCTGTGCTGTCATAGACTAAACGCGAATAAAGTTCATCGACACAAATTGAGACACCATACCTTATCGCAAGTTCTCCGATGGCATTGAGAATCTCTTTTGAGTAAACCGCGCCCGTTGGATTGTTCGGGTGTGAAAATACGAGATGCTGCGCATTATTTTTGGCGAACTCCAATTCCAGCATATCTAAATCTGGTTCATATCGGCCATTAGTAAGCGAAAGAGGTACATACCCAACCTCAGCTCCCAAAAACCTCAAAATGCGGGCGGTAAAAAGATAGTCTGGGTCCATAACCGCCACGCGCTGGCCTGGATTTACACGAGCAGATAGAACCCCAAAAAGTGCCGATTGGGTTCCCGGAGTCAGAATTATGTTCCGCTTGGGATCAACTGAGACGCCAAGGAACCGACTGACATTTTCAGCAACTTTTTCAAGGACGTCTTTGTTGCCGCGGTAATTGGAATACGCGAGCGAGCCATCACCTGCTGCTTCTGCAAAGCGTTGTAGTGCCCAATTTGGGGGCGGGAAACGCACCGTGTCGAAGTGCGTGATATCCATAAATCCCGGAGGCGCGACAGAGAGGAGTTCGATATCCGTTTGCCGGACGCTCGGCGATGCGATGTCAAAGCGTTCCGGGAGATTTAACCGCGTGATTGAATCTGCTACTTCTTCAGAAAATGGATGACGTAGAACAAAGTTCATAAGTACCTCCTTGGATTTGGAGGAATCTTATGCTGGACGGCACAAAAGAAATAACATATATTTTTATATTCATACTAAAGGATTTCTTTTGGATACTCGCTTTCTAAAAAGCCTCCTGGTGACCGTTGAAAAGGGCTCCATTGCTGAGGCCGCACGGTTTTCGGGGCTTACAGCCGCGGCTGTCGGCCAACGCATTAGGGCACTTGAAAATGAGTTGAAAGTCGATCTTCTCAATCGGGTCGGTCACAACGCGATCCCAACCCACGCCTGCGTCCAAATGCTCCCCAGGGTAAGGAGAATGGTCCAGGATGCAGATAATCTTTCCGGCGATATCGATGAAACCGGTTTAACGGGAACCTTCCGGATCGGAGCCATTTCAACGGTTCTTACCGACGATATGCCCGAGGTATTACGTTCCCTGCAGAGAAACCATACCACTCTACAACCCTATATTGTTCCCGGTGCCTCAAAGGATTTGTATAGCGATCTGGTCGCCGAGAAAATCGACGCTGCGTTGACTGTTGAGCCACCCATTGCACTCCCAAAGTCAATTCGCAAAACAATTTTACGAGAAGAACCTTTGGTTTTTCTATCGAAGAAGAGGCCCACGGATTCCATTCTAACCAGTCTGCTGTCGGAGCCCTATATCGCCTACGATCCGGAAGCCTGGGGAGTTAAGATGATCGACGCGTACCTCACTAAGGCTGACGTTGAAAAAAAACCGTTCTGTATCCTAGATAGCCCTGAGACAATTGCCATACTGGTATGTGATGGCGTAGGCGTTACTATCCTGCCCCGATGGGTTGGGCTGCAAAGATATGCGAGAAAACTCTACATTTCAAAATCATTGGGGAACGAATTTTCGCGGCGGATATGCCTGCTTACTCACGCCACACCAAAACGCGGGCCAATGATCAAGGTATTGAAAGATGCCTTGGTGGCGACAGGTGCAACCCGGAAGCGATAATTCCTACTGGGAATTTAAAAATCCAGCAATCCGGTCCGTGGTGACCTGCATGTGATCCTCCACCATAACAAGGGCTTTTTCCAAGTCCCCTTTTTCCAGAGAAACCAGGATTTCGTTGTGATCCTCAATCCAGTTGCTTCTTAGCCCTGAATCCCGCCACAGCATCCGGAAAATCCGTTCAACATTGGAGTGCAGAGTGTCGATCATTTCCATTTGTATTGGACGATTACACGGGGCATAGAGACAATGATGGAATTGCCAATGCAGATCCCCAAGCTCGTCGGCATCTTTTGTGCGGCTGGCTTTCTTTAAAATTGAACGCGCTTCGACGAAATGTTGTGGTTCGTAGTGATCCTTTGCGCGTTTAAGCGCATCGGATTCCAACATGCTGCGCAGATTGGTGATGTCAAGTACCTGCTCAAGCGTAATCCCAGCGACCTCCGCCCCTCGGCGATTGTTGAAAACAACAAGGCCCTCCTTTTCAAGACGGATGAGCGCTTCGCGCACCGGCATGCGGCTCACACCAAGTTCTTTACCCAGTTCTTCCAGGGGCAGGCGTTCACGGAACTTCAGATCACCACGCATGATGGCCTTCTTGATCGCGTCAGCGACCTGGATATGCATGGGCAGAGGTTCTGCAAGTGGATCAAATTTAGGCATTTTGTTCTTTTTATCACCACATAAAATTAGCAACAAGCCAAGACCAGTGAGAACGCGCTTAGAGCGACTAACAAAGTGAAGAGGAACAAAATTCTTCAAGATTGGCAAAGCGTGCTACTGGAGCGGCGTCAACGCTGATCGTTACTCCCTTGCCCGGACGCCCGTGCCGGCGATCGATCCAAACTACATCAAGCCCTATCTCATTTCCGGGGGCAACATCATGAAAGCGGCTTTGCGCCAAATGAAGCACACGATCCCGGCTAATCCCTTTCTCCTCCAATGCTTGAAATAGTGCGTTAAACATCTCCAAATCCGGTTTATAGGCTTGTGCCATATCCGCCGTAACAACTGTATCAATAAGACACCCCAATCTTTCGTGGGACTGTTCGAACGATAAGCGGTCGACATTTGAAAGCACACCTAGATGCAGTCCGTATGATTTCAGTACGCGAAGGCTATCGACCGTGTCCGCAAAAGCGGGCCACGTCCCCACCGATTTCGCGAAAGCATCCAGATCACGCGCGGGAATGGATACATCTACCAGGGAGACGGCCTCCTCCAAGGAATCCCGGATCACCTCTCGATAGTTCTTAAAGGGACGAATCCGCTGATTTTCGTATTGGAACTTGGCGAAGGACTCAACGAGATCGGCAATTTTGCCCGGCAATTCGTGCTGTACCGCTAACGGTCCTAAATCATTGGATATCCCCGTATCCCAGTCGATCAACGTTCCGTAACAGTCAAATGTGACAGCGTCATAATTTCGAAGATCGATATTCACCGTGGCCTCCCTAAACGAGTTTTTTTCATACCCCCATCCCTTAGGCGAAGGGCTGATTTCGTTATATCCATATTCCATATTGCATGCAATATGGAATTATGGTTACATCATTGGCGTGATCAACACCTCCTCGTCTCCACCGTGGGACAGAAATTGAATTTATTCACGCAACAGGGAGATCAAAAATGAGAAAAACTTTCATCGCCGCAATGGTGGCCACGATAGCCATGCCCTCGGCGGGTCAAGCTGAAACCCTCGAATTCACTGCCGGTGGTCTTGGCGGCGGCTGGTACACCATGGCGGCTGGCATCTCGTCGCTTGTTCATGAAAAAGACGCGTCCGTGACGATCAAAACGGTTACCGGCGGTGGCGTTTCAAACCCTTCAAAAATAAACTCCGGTAAAAGCCAATTGGGAATGGTGCAGAGCATCTTTGCTGTTGCCGCTGTCAACGGCACGACACCGTTCAATGGGAAGAAGCATGGCAAGCTTCGGTTGGTCGCTGATGGATTGGCGATTAATTACCTCCATATGGTTCGCGCCAATGGTGATAAGACCGACTTCAAAGGAATCTTCACAAACGGCAGGAACAAGATCGGTGTCGCGAAAGCAGGCTCCACCGACGAATATTCCTTCAGGTTCGCCATGGACTATTACAAGACGTCCTACGATGCCTTGCGGAAGTCCGGAAAAATATTTAATGCCGGCTACACCGACTTAGCGTCCGCATTCAAGGATAACCAAATTGACTACATCTTCGTTCTTCTTGGGCTTCCCGGTGCCATGGTCATTGATGCGACCCAAAGCCGGAAGGCTGAACTGGTTGAGTTTCCGGCTGATCTAAGAAAGAAAATGGCGGCAGATTACGGATACATCTCAAGGGACATCCCTGCCGGCACGTATCCGCGCATTCAGGGCGGCGCAACAAAGGTTTTAACCACTTCGACAAGCTTGTACGGCTCGGCGGACGCATCCGCAGATTCAATCTACAAAGTGGTCAAAAATCTTTGCGAGAACACCGACCGCCTTGGGTCAATTGCCAAGGCTATGGCCACATTCGATTGCAAGAACGCCATCGGTGACGGCAAGGTTCCCCTGCATGCAGGCGCGGCACGTTACTACAAAGAAAAGGGTTACTTAAAGTAGCCCCTCCCTGGAGACGGGTCGCTGTTTTCGGTTCTATAAACCGGGATGGCGGCCCGTTTCCATTTTTTTAGGTGACGAGCAAGGGAGGGCCTTTAATGAGACAGCTTTCTGGACGAACGGGGATTGCGGTCTCTATCTGGGCCGGCTCGGCGGCTGTGTTCCATCTTTACACATCCGGCTTCGGGTTTTTTGGCCCCCTAGAGCAGCGTTCCCTTTTTCTGACGTGGTTTTTGCCGCTCGCTTTTCTGCTATTTCCTGCCCGGGACTCGTCACCAAAAGATCGGCCAACGGTTCCTGACATTATTTTTGCGCTGCTTTCCGTATTGCCGAATTTATACGTGCTTTTTGAAGCTCCCCGAATTTATCTCAGGATCGAAAACGTCGACCCTCTGCTGCCGATGGAGTGGGTTTTTGGAATCATGATTATCGTTTTGCTATTGGAGGCTGTCCGCCGGGCGGTAACACCGGCGCTTATGATGGTGGCCGCAATCATGATCGCCTATCTATTTGTAACTGAATACGCGCCGGGCATGCTCTATTTCCGCGACCTCGGCTCAGAGCTGGTGGTCGAGACGATGTATCTCGTCGGTGGCCAGGGGGTTTATGGTTTCGTCACCGGCGTTGCCGCAACCATGGTAGCGATATTCATAATCTTCGGCGCATTCATGGACGGCAGCGGCACGGGACGGCTCTTCAGCAACATCGGCGCTGTCATCGCGGGTCGTTATTCCGGTGGCCCTGCCAAAGTCGCTGTTGTGTCGTCAGCGCTTATGGGAACCATGAGCGGCTCCTCCTCAGCAAACGTTTTCACCACTGGGACTTTTACAATCCCCATGATGAAACGACTTGGATACAAAGGAACCTTTGCCGGTGGCGTTGAAACATCGGCCAGCGTTGGTGGGCAGATTATGCCGCCGATTATGGGGGCCGCCGCTTTTATCATGGTGGAAATTACTCAGATTCCATACACAACCATCATCGCCGGGGCGAGCCTCGGTGCCATCTGTTATTTTTATATGGTTCTTGTAACCGTCCACTTTGAAGCGGGAAAACTCGGCCTTAAAGGCATGCCCCGCGAAGATATTCCGACTGGGCGCGACATCCTAAAAGATTGCCATTTGCTAATTCCAATTGTCGTGCTCGTATCCATGTTGATCATGCGGTTTTCCCCTCATTACTCCGCATTTTGGTCCATCGTGGCGACCGTCATCGTTTCGTGGTTCCGCAAAGAAACCAGAATAACTCCCGCAAAATTCTTAGAAATTCTGGCGAATGGAGGGCGCAGCATTATCCCCGTGGCCTTGGCATGCGTTTGCGCAAACATCGTAATCGCTGGGCTGACGGTGACCGGGCTTTCAGTTTCCATCGGGGGGATGATTATGGCGGTGGCGTCCGGAAATCTCATTTACGCCGGAGTTTTATTGATGTTTTGCACCCTCCTCCTTGGGATGGGCGTGCCGACGTCAGCAGCCTACGTGATCACCTCAGCCATCGGCGCTCCGATTCTTATTCAACTTGGAATCGAGATGCTACCGGCGCATCTTTTCGTTATGTACTTTGCCGTCCTGGCGGACGCGACACCGCCGGTTTCGGTAGCATCCTACGCTGCGGCATCCATTGCGCGATCTCATCCCATATGGACAGGCGCCCAAGCATTTCGGTTGGCCTTGGCTGGATTCGTCGTCGGTTTTTATTACCTCTATTCACCTGCGCTCACACTAGAGGGCACGACGTTCGAAATTATCAGTGAATTTATTTTGCTTTTGGTCAGCCTGACTTTAATGGCAGCGGCCACAACGGGCTATCTAAAGGGGCATATCGCTTTGCCAATCCGCATGATTATTTTAATTGCTGTGCTTGCCGTAGTTTTCAATCATGTTGTACCCGTCCCATTACGAATTTTGGGGATGATAGCGGTAATCCTCGCGCTCTACTTTTCCCCATCGCTATTTGGCAGAAAAATAGTGGCCTCGACGGAAACAAAGTCACCCTCCAAAATCGCCCACTGAATGGGATTCACAAAGAACATTTGCAATCGGAATCACTTAGACACCCATTTACTTGAAAAAAACGGAACGACCAAAATTGGCTATCAATAACCTAACCCGTCGCCGGAGTTGGACGACCGGTTTGTGTTCCGAAAGCCGTTATTTACGCCAACAATCAAGAGCGACCGCCTCGAATCGAGTTCAGCCTATTGACTGATAGGCTACACTCCTACCGGCCGAGTCATCTATGGAGTATGCCACAGCTAGGTGGGTACATTTTTTACGCAATGTCGATTTCAAAGGCTACCATTCGTCTATAAAGGGAAGGCCCCGATGGCGGGGCTATAATCGGGAGAGTTGCCAGATGAAATATATGTGCCTGATCTACGGTGATGAAGCCAAACACCCTCAACCCGGTACGCCGGAAATGGGCCAGCTGATGCAGGACTATATGGCCTTCACCAAGGATATCCAGGAAAAGAGCGTGATGGTCGCCGGCGATCCGCTGCAGCCGGTCGCCACGGCTACCACGGTACGGGTTCGCGGCGGCAAGACCGACACCACCGACGGCCCCTTCGCCGAGACCAAGGAGCAGCTCGGTGGTTACTATATCCTCGAATGCAAGGACCTCGACGAGGCGATTGCCTACGCTGCCCGGATCCCGACTGCGGCCTCCGGGTCTATCGAGGTCCGGCCCATCATGGTGTTCGATTGAGACTGAGGCCAACAACTTGGGGCCGCTGGGATGGCGGCTCCCGTAACGGAGGTTGCCCGTAACGGAGGTTAGTTGACACCGGCATCGCTGGAGCAGACCCGGGCGGCCATCAAAGGCATCGCCCGCGAGGAATGGGGCCGTGTCCTGGCGAGCCTGGTCGGGCAGTTGCGTGACCTCGCCCTGGCCGAGGACGTGCTCCAGGATGCCGTCGTAGCCGCACTGGGGCACTGGCCCAGGGACGGCGTGCCGGCACAGCCCCGCGCCTGGCTGCTGCAAACCGCCCGGCGCAAGGCGATCGACAGGCTGCGCCGCGACGCCAATTTCCAGGCCAAGCGAGCCGAGCTTGCCGTGCTGCACGAGCTTGACCGCCAGGCCGGGCAGGATGACTTGGACGAGAGCATTGCCGACGAACGGCTTCGGCTGATCTTCACGTGCTGCCACCCGGCCCTGGCCGAGGCGGCCCGGGTCGCGTTGACCTTGCGTACGTTGGGCGGCCTGGCGACGGAAGAGATCGCCCGCGCTTTCCTAGTGCCGGAGGCGACCATGGCTCAGCGCCTGACCCGCGCCAAGCGCAAGATCAAGGCCGCCGGCATCCCCTATGAAGTACCGGAGCCGGACCTTTGGGCGGAGCGGCTCGGCTCGGTACTTTCAGTCATCTACCTGATCTTCAATGAGGGCTACGCCGCGACCTCCGGCGAGGCGCCGACCCGTGGCGAACTGTGCCGGGAGGCGATCCGCCTGGGCCGGATCCTGGCCCAACTGGTGCCGGAGGAGCCTGAGGCTGCCGGCCTGCTTGCCCTGATGTTACTACATGATTCCCGGCGTGTTGCGCGCAGCGACGCCCAAGGCAACCTGATCACCTTGGAACAGCAGGACCGTGCGCGCTGGGACCAGGGCCTGATCGCGGCCGGGGCCCGCCTGCTGGAAAGCGCGCTCGCCCAGGGCAGCCCCGGGCCCTATCAAATCCAGGCGGCGATCAGTGCCATCCACGCCCAGGCGCCGAGCGCCACCGCGACCGACTGGCGGCAGATCACGCTGCTCTATGGCGAACTCTACGCCCTCCAGCCCTCGCCAGTGGTCAGGCTCAACGCCGCCGTGGCATTGTCCTTTGCCGAGGGCGCCGAAGCCGCGCTACCGACGCTGGCCGAACTGGAGAGACAAGGCGCCCTCGCCAGCTACCAGCCCTTTCATGCTGCCCATGCCGACACACTGCGCCGCGCCGGCCGCAAGACCGCGGCCGCCAAGGCCTATCGCCAGACCCTCGCCCTGACCCGCAACGCAGCCGAGCGGCGGTTTCTGGAGGGTCGCCTGGGCGATATGCTGGGTTAGGTGCCCGTGGCTACGGCCTAACGCGCCGATGGTACAGCTTTGCAAAGCTCGGCCGGCTGTCTGCACCAGCGGCCATTCGCCCATGTCGGTAGAAACCGTCATGCTGATCGCGGCGATCGCCTCCACGGTCATCAGCGTGGGGATCTCCTTCTATTATTCTATGATGCTCTATCCGGTTTTGGCGAACCCTTGCCGTTCATCTAGCACATCGCCAACAACCGCTTCAGGTCGACTTGAGCCATTCGCGACGGTCAATTTCCGGCCAGGTGCGGTCATTCATTGAATCCATTGCATCACAGATATGTATGATAGCTCCCACCTAATTGTATCGTTTAACCTGTGCTACGGCGGTTTGTTCTTGCCAACCAAATACCGAGAGCGACGAGAAGTGCCGCCGGCAATGCACCTAACCATCCAACACCCGGACTTCCGACTAGGTAGTAACTTGTTGGAACTACCAAAATTGCCGCGACAAAAGCGAGCCACGGTTTCTTTGCATAGACGGACGCAGCTGCAAAAACTATTGCGGCGAAGATGGTAGGCCACCCTAGAAGGAACGGCCATGCAGACAACAGGTCCTTCATTGTCATAGCGAATAACGGTCCGTTGTTTGAGTCAACGCAGGCTCCCATGCCCCACACTTTGGCCCAACTCTAAAGTCAGTGGATCTATCACCGACTGACCGTGCAACTGCTATGGGTCTATTCTGTCGAAAAACTCCGCAGACCAATTCGGCTTGTAACATTCGAATCAGGCGGGAGGCTCTTGCGCAACGATCGTCTGCGATCACCTTTCTCAGCGAATCATCGTTGCGTCCGCCTCGAAGTATTCGCAACCGGGTTTTTCAACAGAACCTGTCGAAACCTGCCATACCTTCCACTTATCGCAAAAGAGCGCTTTGAGGGGCAAAGTTGGTTGCGAGGTGATTTGAACCTGCAGGCTAAGTTATTGATTTTGTGTGGAGCCGTTTTCATGCAAACCGGGCGCCCTTGGATAAACTATTATTTATGTTGGGTTATATTAGATCAAATTGGTTGCGGGGGCTCGCAACCCGCTTTATCTACTTTTTTCGGCGCGGGGGCTAAATAGCGGAAAATTCCGCAACAACAATGGGTTAGGACAAATTCAGCGACCAGGTTGTCCACTCTGGCCCACTAAACCTCCACTAGAATAATGGTGTCGGCGGCGGCGGGAGCGATCAATGCCCTGACAGGCGCGTCGGAGAGCGACGTCGCCTCGACCGTGAGAACGGATCCGTTACAGAATTCATAATTGCCGAATAGTCAGATGACAGGTGGCTCTTCCCGGCCAAGAGGCTTTTTCTATTGACGGCGGACCTGCCCCGGTGTCTCCCGAAAAACACGTTTAAAAGCGCGGCTGAACGCAGGTTCCGATTGGTACCCCAGTTCGATCGCTACTGCCGCCACTGACTGCGTTGTCTGCAGGAGCTTCTCGCGAGCCAGCTGCATTCGCCATATGGTCAGATATTGGATAGCCGACTGGCCAACCATGCTAGTGAAGCGCGCAGAAAACGCGGACCGCGACATGCCTGCCACCTTGGCTAGTTTTTCAACTGTCCAATCTTCAGCAGGCGCACGATGTATTGCGATGATGGCCCGTCCGATTTGTTTGTCCCGTGTCGCTTTGAGCCAACCTTTGTCAGCCTCGGGCGCCGTATTGATCCACGTCCTGATCGCCTCGATAACGACGACATCGGCGAGGCGCGTGATTACGGTTCCGCCGCCCGGGCGCAATGCGCGCGCTTCCCGCGCTATGAACTGCAAGGTTCCTTGTAGCCAACTATCCGAATTGTCGTTCCAGATATCGATCTTAAAGACGTCAGGAAGGAGGCTCATGAGTATGCCGCTTGCGGCATGATCAACCCTGACAACTCCGTACATGATCGAGGTAATTTCGCCCCCGCCACCATAGTCGAGAGTTTCGTAAACTTCCGTAACCTTTCTTGCAGGTAGTGTATCAAGGTGCTCGGTGGGGACCTCTGGATCGCTACGAAGACAGTGTTTGGCCCCGCCGGTCAAGAGAATGAGATTGCCCTGCTCGACAAGCAAGGAGTCGTTACCGCCTGCCGTGAGCCAGCAGCGGCCACTCGTTACCACTGCAAACGACATCACCTCCCCAAGGGCGGGAACCTCAATGCCCCAGGGAGCGGAAAGCCTGGATTGGCAATAAAACGTTCCGGTCAGCTTGAGCAAATGCAGGATTTCGCCGAGCGGATCGCCCAGCGGTTGGGCAATCAATGCAGGATCGAAAATGGGGGGATCGTGAGAGTTCATGAGCTCGGAGAACGGTATGTGGAAATCTATCGTCCGGAGAATATGGACAAATGGGTAAGAATTCAAGACTAATGCGCATTGTGCATCTCAAGCGATGCCGTATTTTGGGTTTGCGTTTGGTAATCCAACAGGAGAAAAAGCCATGCAGAACTCGATCTTCGTAAAAGCGATCCTGGCGCTCTCCGGGTTGATAGCCACAGGCGTTGGTTCGGCGATTTTATTCATACCGCATGCCTTCCACGCATCAGCGGGCATTGTGGTTGCTGACGATGTGAACTTGCTGAACGAAATGAGGGCTTCAGGCGGGTTGCTGATGGCCTGCGGCCTATTCGCCTTGTTCGGTACCATCCGCGCCAAGTTGGCGCTCCCGGCCCTGGTAGTTTCTGCCACCCTTTACTTGAGTTACGGTCTTTCGCGTGTGGTGAGTGTGGTCATCGATGGACTACCGAACGGCGCGATGGTGCAAATCATGGCGCTGGAACTCGGGGTAGCTGTCATTTGCTTGGTCGCGCTCCGGTCCCTGCGTCTGTCGCAGAAAAAAAATTGTCGGGAAGATCCGACCGACACGCGATTTCCGGAAAATCAGGTCATCCCGCACTGAACACAAGGGGTAGGGAGCATAGTGAGGCAGCGCCTCTCGGTTCCGACCATTGTTGTTGCCTCCGGATCACCAGCTAAGCTGGTAATCTGGTGGCAATCAATGACCGGGTAGGGTCAAACAACGAAGAATAAACGATAGTAGATTTTCGACAGCATCGATTCAGCAACCGGAAGTCATGAGCCCTTCCCGGCGCATCACAGTAAGTTGGTTGCGGGGTGATTTGAACCTACTGGGCTAACCCATTGATATTATTGGGGCCCGCTTTATTCCAAAAAAGCAAAACCCCGCTATCTCATTGAGATTACGAGGCTTTCTTTGGTGGGTTGGTTGCGGGGGCTTGCAACCGACGATATCAGCAAGGACTTTTTCAGGCTGCAGCATAGACGGCCCAACCCAATACAAGAGACCATTTCTTTCGGCGCCTCTCAGGATGCTGCCTAGAGAAAAGCGACCCGGCACAAGGCCGGGTCAGGTTTTTGCAGGGAGGATTCTTCTAGAGATAAC
>Ga0209633_10000755_pt1 | contig 36055 bp, 33 predicted proteins | sample Cruoilmetagenom1_FD_187290 | JGI IMG/M metagenome (GOLD analysis project Ga0209633, IMG submission 187290) | Oil polluted marine microbial communities from Coal Oil Point, Santa Barbara, California, USA - Sample 1 (SPAdes) (version 2) | ecosystem: Environmental > Aquatic > Marine > Oil seeps ...
TCAAATATCCATACGCTTTTGACAACATGTTAAGAGGCTTAAACGGAGAAGATATGGTTTTGGGGGTTCATTTACCATATCTTGTTGAAGCTGAATCTGATTTTCGATGTTCAGTAATGTTATTTATGAGAGGATATTATAAACAGGCACTACAAACACTTCGTACCACTCTTGAAGTTACTGTAGCACACGCATACTTTGGCTTACATGGAAAGCATTTCCATCAACTTAGTCGAAATTCTGATTTTCGAATGCCACGCTTTCGATCTAAACGAGGGATGTTGACATTTCTTGTAGAAAAAAATTTATTGGGATCTACCGAGGCTAAGAACATTGCCGAAATTTATGGAGAATTAAGTGGCGCTGTTCATTCTGAAATTGATTCCCTAAATATTATGAACCAAGCTAGTCGCTTTGAGCGGGAGACGAAATGGTATAAATATGGTTCAGAAGTTGGTATAGTGATAATTAAAATTGTGCTTAACTTGCTTAAAAAAGGATTCTAACAACAGTTTTAGTATTTACCCTGCAAATAGACTTATCTAACATAGGTTTCTTATTCAATTTCCTCGAAAATCACTTAACACTTTGGATGTTCACAAAAAGCTTTTTTATTAAAAACTTAAATAAGGCGAGTTCCTATTTAAGAAAACTGCAAAAAACTTAAATAAGGAGGGTCGGTTTTTAATTATAACTGTAAAAAGTAAATGCAGAGAATTTTTATTCCTTTTATGAACCTTATTTATTGAATAACAAATAATTATAAAGTAGTTGAATAGATCTGAGTTGTTGGGGTCGAATATATTCGACCCTTACTTTTGAATTTATAGAAATAGCGTAATCAATAATGATAATACCATGAATATGATTTGGCATAATTATAAATTCATCAAAAATTATGTTAGGAAAATGAATAGGAATATTATTCCAATATTCATTAACGATTTTCCCTATTCCGTTTAATATCATTTTCTCATTTTTTATTTCACCGAATTGGTGTTTGCGGTCTTATGTACAGATTGTTACAAAATACCAACCGGTTTGAGAATAATCGAATTGTTTAAGTCTGGTTGGTTTTCTATTAATCATTTGATTAAACAAAATCTATCTTATCAATCTCTTCCATTATTCTAAAAAAAGAGTTAGGCTAAATGATTATTAGGTTATTTACTAGATATCACGTATCTTTAAACATAAGGCAGTAACTTTAGAAGTAATACCCGCCCAAAGCGTGTAATTGTATAAGTAGAAGCAAAAGACTTCCCTATAGATTTTAGAGCCCTGTCAAACAAATTATTATAATATTAAAAAAGGAGCACTGTTATGGCAGAGCGCAAAAAAGGATCTGTTAAATGGTTTAACAGTTCAAAAGGATTTGGATTTATTGAGCAACCAGGTGGAGAAGATGTATTTGTACATTTTCAATCAATTATAGGTGATGGTTATAAATCTTTAGAAGAAAACGATAAAGTTGAATTTTCAGTTACACAAGGTCCTAAGGGTTTTCAGGCTGCGGAAGTAAAAGTTCTTAGCTAGAAAATCTAAAATTAAATCCCAGTTCTTGCTGGGATTTTTATTTTTACCCATCCCTTCATTGTAAATTTATTTTCTATTGCTACCAAGATAATTGTTTTAAATCTAGATTAATTAGTTCAATAAAGGGATTATATATATATTGTTTGATATAAAGCAGAAGGAATTAATTATGAAATATACAGTTGACTATTTAGAAGATAAAAAAATTGTCGACATAAAAATAAACGGCAGATTGAATTTTCAAATTGCAGAAGAATATTCTAAGGAAGCTTTAAAACTTGCTCATGAACATGAATGTACGAAATTTTTATTTGATCATAGGGAGACGACATTAAATGGTTTGACTAATACGCACACATCGGGTGACGAGTTTCAGCAGTTTGGATTTAAGAATAATCATAGAATTGCTATTTTAGGCGGTACTCGCAACGGTGGTTCAAATATAGCAGAATCTGAACTCAGAAATAGCAGTTGGAGCGTTATTAAATATTTCCATGCTAAAAAAGCAGATGAAGCAGTTGATTGGTTAACTAACGTTGAAAGATAAATTGAAGAAAAATAAAAAACAGATTAAGTTGTAATATATCTAATATTAAGGTGAAAAAATGGCAAAGGGACAAAGCGTTAAAAAAGGTTCAAAGAAAACAGCAACAAAAAGTTTAAAAGAAAAAAGACAAGAAAAAAAGAATAAGAAAAACGAAAAGAAAAGTACTGATTACTAAACTAATCAGAATTTGTTTGGGATGTTCCTCTATTAGTAATCCTTCCTTATCAATTATCGGAAACAGTAATTACAAATGATCTGTATTCTTTATGTAATAAATTAGGTTAGTTTTTATTCTTCCAAATTTCATCGGCTTTCTCTATCCTCCCGGGAAGCAGTTTAAATAATATTTTAGCAACAGGATTAGAAAAGAAATAAGTCTTATTATCTATAGTCAGAGTACTTTTTCCACCTTTAACATCTGTTTTCCCAGTACTTACTGCAAAGGCACAGTAGCCATCATATTTAATTGAACTGTTTAGGTTTGCATTATTCATAATAAAACTCCTTTTTTATCCGGTGATTTTTTCTCCATTAACCTTTTTTTTGCTTTTATTCTCCATTAATTGCTTCAGTTTTTTAAGATCCTTATTATTTGCTTTCTTCATAACAAATGTCATAAATGGTTTAAATATTTTAGAAAATCCTGAAGGAACTCCTTTATTTGTCAATGACATGTATGTGAGATTTTCATTTAGTGATTTAAACTCATAAGTTGTTTCCATGGGGAATGGTCCCTCAGAGGTTTTCATAGCTAATTTTTTATTTACGATTAATTCTACGACTTCATAAGTATATGCCAGCTCACGACCGAGAAAATTTGCTTTAAACATAATTTGAGAACCTATTGATACCGGCTTGGATGTAATCCATTCTGCCGACGTAATGTTATCATACCATTCAGCTGCATTATCCGGATTTATAGCATATTCAAAAACTATTTTCAATGGGACAGATATTTCTATTTCGGTTTTTACATTTACCATTTTGTAATAGATAATTGTTATATATAATAAACGAATAAGACTACTAAACGGGGACATTGAATAGAAAAAAATTGCCCAGTAAGAAAATAGGTGTTGTAAATCGGTATTGCTTAACTTTAGTAATGGTTGTGAAAATATTTATAATGCAATAAGCTTTTCATTTTTGCTTTCTGCTTCTTTTTTTAAAGCATTGTTCATATCAATAAAACCGGTCAAAGTTGTTTCGCCGGTAAGTTGCATTAATAATCCAGAAAAAATTCCTGAGAAATTCTCACCATGTACAAAAAGTGTATAGTCAGATGATGTTTTTTTCAGGATAAAAAAATGTTCTCCATCGAACAAACCTTTAATAAACAATTTTCCGAGCCACCGAAATTCTGTTACATATTCATTTTTTAACACTATAGGATTAAATACCATTGGATCCTTACCTTTAGGATGAATAGTAACTGAAATTTTTTCTCCTACTTTTGCAGATCCATCAATGTTTATAATGAATGGATTCCAGTTTGGATATTCCTCATGGTTCATCAAAACTTGCCAAACATCTTCAGATGGTGCGTTGATTATAATTTCTGTGAGGATTTTTTGATTTGTAAATTGATTTAGAATGATTAAACAAATAAATATTACTATAAAAATAGTCACTAAAACTTTAATAATATTTTTCATGAGTTCCTGCTTGTATTAAATTTTATCGGAAGTTAATGAAGATATTTTTTGTAAACTAAATAATAAAAGAAAATATATCAAATTATAGTTCGAAAGGTAAATTAAACTCAATAATAGTATATAATCTGCGAGTATTTAAGAATCAGCATATTTCCCTAAGGTTGTTTTTATATTTTCCCACTCTGATATTAACACACTGTAGTAAATGGAATCTCTTCTTCTATTGTTTGTCATATACATGTGGTTTCTCAATATCCCTTCTTCTGTCGCACCGATTCTGCTTAACGCTTTACGGGCAAAGGTATTTAAAACATCGGTTTTAAATTCAACGCGCTCAAATTTTAATTCTTCGAAGCAATATTTCATCATCAGATATTTTACCTTATTATTAATTTTTTTACCCTGATATTTTTTGCTTATCCATGTCCATCCGATTTCGATACATTTATGCTGTTCTAAAATATTACCAAAACTTGAAGAACCTATAATATTTTTAGTTTCCTTATCAATAATTGTAAAAGTTAATCTTGTTTTTTTTTCCATTTGCTTAATTGCCGTATTCACCCAATCTTCTAAATCATCTCTATCTGAAAGATCATGTGTAAAATAATACCACATATTTTTATCCTTTGTAAGCAGAACAAACTTTTCCAGATCCTCTATTACAAGTGGTCTTAACAAGATTTTATCTGTTTCTAAAGTTTTGTTAAATTCAAACATACCTTTCCTTATTTTTTTGGGATTGCAAGAAAAGCAGAGAATTCCCGGAAATACTATTATAGATTTTTATATACTATTTTTAATCGTGTCTAAATAATTAGAAAATTTAAAAAAAGTTTAAATAAAATAATTATTATTCTGAAAAAACAATAATATGTCTATAAATTTAAGTAATTCCGGTTGTCTAACAGCATTTTATATGTTTATCAATTTTTAACATTTTTCTTTTTGTCGTTTGCAATACATCTAAAAAATTTTATTATTCTAATATTAGTTCCATGATTTTAATAATTCTTTTTATAGTCACTTGCTTTTTAGCATACAGTAACGGGGCAAATGATAACTTCAAAGGCGTTGCCACATTATTCGGTAGTGCAACAACCAATTATAGAAGTGCGATAACTTGGGCAACTGTAACAACATTTTTAGGTTCTGTTGCTGCAATATTTTTGGCTAACACTCTCGTTAAAAACTTTTCAGGTAAAGGGCTAGTGTCCGACACATTAATTCAGGCTCCAGAATTTGCAATTTCTTTGGCTTTGGGAGCCGGGCTAACAGTTTTCCTGGCAACTAGAATTGGAATGCCAATTTCAACAACACACAGTTTAGTTGGGGCTTTGTTCGGTACTGGAGTTGTTGCAGTTGGTAACGACTTCAACTTTGCTAAGCTAGGTAGTGTATTTATACTACCATTAATCGCTAGTCCGCTAATGGCAGCAATAGTGAGCTTAATAGCATATTTGTTTTTCAGAAAATCTCGCTTTACTTTTGGCATTTCGAAGGAATCTTGCATATGTGTTGGGAAAGAATACAGACCTGTAGTTAACTCTGTAAATTCCTATGGATTTGTTACTACCAGTGCTGAACCACATAAATCAATTAAAATAGTTAGTGAACAAGAATGCACTGAAGTTTATACCGGAAACTTCATGGGGATAAATGCTCAAACACTTCTTGATTATGCACATTTTGTTAGTGCCGGTGTGGTAAGTTTTGCCAGAGGTTTAAATGATACTCCCAAAATTGTTGGTCTCTTAATAGTGATAAATACACTTGATGTAAAGTTTGGAATGATATCAGTAGCTGTGGCTATGGCGATTGGTGGTTTGATGAATGCAAAAAAGGTTGGGGAAACAGTTAGCAAAAAGATTACTCCAATGAATCATGGACAAGGGTTTACTGCAAATTTGATTACCGGTCTTTTAGTAACCACTGCGAGTATACATGGAATGCCGGTATCAACAACTCACGTTTCGGTAGGTTCAATTTTAGGCATTGGTGCGGCAACTAGAAAAGCTGATTTAAGTGTAATCCGCAATATCCTTTTATCATGGATACTCACACTACCCTTAGCAGCAATTATGAGTGCCGCTATTTATTGGATTATGATCAATATTCTATTATAGATTGTCGTTCGGTATTTAATACTAACTTGGTAACATCAGGTCTTGAATAATGTCCGGAAACATCAAAATTTTGTCTTTCTTCAAGAATTCTATTAAAATCAAGTTCCTCAATTAGCAACTCTTCCTTATCAATTACCGGAGGCAAAATCCATTCACCGTCCGGTCCGGCGATACAAGAGCCTCCGTTAGCTAATATTTCCGGCGAATTTTCTAGAATTTTATCTAAGTGTGGAGTTTCTTCTGGAAAATGCTCTTTACGCATTAGTCCGGAAACAGAAATTACAAATGATCTGCCCTCTTTAGCAATAAATTTTGTAATATCTTCCGTATTTCTTTTCATTCCGGGCCAAACAGCAATATGCAAGTCTTCACCCATTCCATATAGTGCCGTTCTGCTTAAAGGCATCCAGTTTTCCCAGCAATTTAATCCGCCAACTGTAAATTGTTTGAGAGGATGAACTCTCAATCCATTTCCATCTCCAGGTGACCAGGTTAATCTTTCTTCGTAGGTAGGCTGTAGTTTTCTATGTACCGACTTAATTTTTCCTTCTTTATTTATATAAACAAGGGAACAGTACAAACTATGTCCGCCACGATTTTGAGCACGCTCTATTGTTCCAAGATAAATTGCTATATTATTTTCTTTTGCCAATTTACAAATTTCATTAAGATCGCCTTTTTCAATTTCAACTGAATTCCGGATATAATGTGCATGTATTTCTTTTTGCACTTTTGAATTAAACTCTGCTCCATTTGTAAGTGATACCCAAAAAGGATACCCAGGCAGTAAACCCTCGCCAAAAACTATTAGATCACATTTTTTAGATCCGGCATCTGAAATGAATGATTTTATTTTGTTAATGGTTTTACTTTTATCCAGCCAAACCGGTGATATTTGTGCTAATCCTACTTCTAAAATATTATCCTTTTTGTTCATAAATCTTTTCCTTTTACTAAAATAGAATCACAATCGGCTGAATTTAATCTATGCTTTAATATTTTTTGATACTCTGGTGAATTATACCATTTACTGAAATCTTCTTTGGATTTAAATTTAATAATAACAGATCTGGTGTATTTCCAACTGCCTTCTAGAACAGTTGGACTATCTTCAACTGCTAGATATTCACCATCAAACTTATCAAAGACTTCATCAACTTTGTCAAGATACTTTTGGTATTCAATTTCGTCATTAATATTAATTTGTGCAATAAAGTAATAACTCATAAAATCTCTATCAAATTTTATTGATAATTAAGTTCATTAAACCGAATATTCCTGTTAAAGAAATGATTATCCAAGAAAACCAGTCATTAAATTTATTATTTCTATGTTTCAAGAATAAAAGGTGTAACAAAAAGTGAATAATGAAAAAAACACTTAACCCAAAAATTAGATTTTTGCTTAAATTAATATCTGATAGTATAAATAAGGGCATAAAAAATAATGGAATATGAAGGATAATAAATATTCTGTATCCCCAATAATCATTCAATAAAGAAAGACCAGGAATAATTTTCCATTCCTCACATCTAATTGCATCCATTTCATGGATTAACAAAAAAGCGAGCCCTAAATAAAAAAAGAAATGTTCCATTGTTAAGTATAATAAAGTATAGTTTTTTGCATGTCTTTATTAATTGCAAATTAAATATTTTTGCTTGATAATATTAATATGATGTAATTCATGACCAGCTATATGATAAATATATGCTCTTACCGATCTTTCATTTGTTTTACCTTCAGCAATACCGGTTCTTAACAACGCCTCTTCGGGAAAGTTTTCGAAGAGGGAAATAGTTGCTTCCCTTACCGAATTATATTCTGTAAATATACTCTCTATAGTTCTTTCTTTTGCATTTGAAAAAACAACATAATTTTTCTCGTCAAATCCAGGCAGCTCGGTCTTATCATTTCTTGCAAACCTTAAAGCCCTGTAAGCATATATTCGTTCATCATCTATTAAATGAACCAATATTTCTTTTATTGTCCATTTATTCACATCATATTTATAGAGTAACTTTTCTTCTGGCAAATTAAAGATAATATCTTTTAAATTTTGTTGGTTTTGTCTAAGCAATTGTAAGACGTTGCCGCTGTTACTTGCTAGATCAATATAAATTTTCGAATATTCTGGATATTCACTAGGGCTTGGTTTATTTATACTTCGCATATTATTTGTCTATTTAATTGTTTTTCAACCCAAGATTTGATTAAAAATCGTGCAATTGAATGCTTGCCTGAAATAATTAGTTTTTTTTCTTCAACCAATCTTTCGATCTCTTCTGCAGAAAACCAAGATGCATCTTTTATTTCTTTCCCATCGACTTTAAATTTTTTGGTTTTTGCTCGGGCCACAAATCCTATCATAAGAGCCGATGAAAATATCCATGGTTGGGATGCAATATATCTGGTACTGCTAATATCAACATCAACTTCCTCTTTCATTTCTCTTACTACTGCGTCCTCCAAGCTTTCACCAATTTCTACAAATCCAGCGAGTGTAGAACATCTTGTAACGTTTTTAATTTCGCTTTTTTGCAATAGGCACAACGACTTGTTGTTTTTAGTGATGTACTCAATAAGAACTATTACCGCAGGAGATATTTGTGGAAAGAATATTTGCTTGCAAAGATTATCGGAGCATTTACGACTATGTCCTTTTTGTTCAACCAATGTTTTTGCTCCACATACACTACAAAACCCCTGATGCTTATTCCACTTTGTTATTCCTTGTGCATATGCAAGAAGGGAGGCAGTTTCATGATCTAGCGTAGAAATAAGTTCCCGGATACGTTTTAGAGAAATATTTCCAATATGATTTTTAATGTCTTTGAATTCAATTTCACTTAAATTGTAACAATAAATATTGATAGATTTATTCTTACCAAGAAAGTAAATATTATCTTTATGCCGGATGAGTTTTATCGGAATTTTTAATACTAAATTTTCATTATTATCAATAATAAATTTTTCTTTCCAAATTGGTATTACTAGATCCTTTTCAGTAGGAATTACATTAGTACAGTCCCTTAAATCAACAGCTCTATCAAATAATTGATTACTGTAATATTGAGTATTATTCAAAATTTTTCGCCCACTTTTGTGCCCATTTGCCAATTGGTTTAATAAGTTTAAAAATTTCTTCCCCCTGTTTAGTTAATGCATATCCATCGGAAGTTCGTAAAATTAAATGTGCCGATCTCAGTTCTTTAATTCTTTTATTTAGAGTAGTTGGAGAAATAGTTTCGCAGTATTCTTGAATTTTTCTAAATGTGCTGGGTCCGTTATTTAGGTGCCAAATAATTCCCATAGCCCAGCTTCGGCCTAATAAATCGAATAAAGCCATAATCGGTTGACCCGATTTGGATCCTCTTACCGGTTTTCCCGGGATAGGTTGAGACATTTTTCCCCTTGCTACATAATATGTAGCAAAATTACAATTAAATGAACAAATATGCAAAATGATTATTTCTAGTTTAGGTAATTATTGTACTTACAAATTAGAAATATGAAGGTAATACTATTATTAGGTATTTGTTTTGGGGCATAAATTTTTGACTAATATTCTAACTTCAATTTTAAGTGAACTATTTATAAATTTAGTTCGAAAATAAAGGAGATAATGATCGAAGAATTTATACTACTATAATTTTATTTAAAACGATTCTATAGATCATAATGTTCAAAATATTTTTAGTAATATTTTTTATTTATTACTTTCCTGTAAATTCCATTGGCCAGACTAACTATAAAGCGTTATCCGGTCAAGTTTTCAATTCAAAAACGAAAGAACCCCTAGAAAACTGCAATATTTTTATTCCGGAATTGGAAGAGGGAACAATTACAGATGAAAACGGGGAATTTAAAATTTCCTTACCTATGCGGATTATTGAAATCAAGTTTACTTATTTAGGGTTTGAATCACACACCAAGAAAATCGATTTAACTAGTACTCTCAACGATATTGTAGTATTACTAAACCCTATTGTACTAAATAGTGAGGAAGTAAAAATAGTTGCCAAAAAAGAACCGGCATCTATCATCATACAGAAAATTGAAAATAAAGATATCCAAAAAATGCCTACGATTTATTCAGATGTGTTAAGATCGGTTCAGGTTCTATCCGGAGTGGCTACAAATAGTGAATTAACAAGCGGCTATAATGTGCGCGGCGGGAGTTATGATGAAAACCTAATTTATCTTAACGGATATGAGATTTACCGCCCATTTTTATTGAGAGTTGGTGTTGAGGAAAATCAGACCACAATTAATCCTAATATGGTTGAGAACCTTACATTTTACAATGGTGCTTTTCCTGCCAGTTATGGAGATAGAATGTCATCAGCCCTTGATGTAAATTATTCTGCAGAACATAAAGATCATATTAGAGGAACTTTTTATGCGAGTATTTTAAATCTTGGATTTAATCTCAACAAAAGAATGAACAAATTTAATTGGAATTTAGGTATTAGGTATGCTAATCCCTCTGCGTTTTTGAACAGTCTAAAAACAAAAGGGGATTATAAACCATCATACTCCGATATTCAATTCTTAGGAAACTATAAAATAAATTCAAACTCTTATTTAGAGCTTTTAGCACTATATGCAGATAATAGATTTGATATTAGTCCTACAAATTGGAGTGGCAATTTCGGGTTTTCCGGCAGAGGAGATTTTAGAGGTGTGGCAATTGAATCTGAGGGAGACAGAATTTATTCTTATTTAAATAGTTTGGTGGGAATAAAATATTCTTCCCAAATTTTGAATAAAAGTAGATTGGAAATTTCTGCATCAAGATATTGGGTTAAAGAGAAAGAGCACTACGATTTAACAGGTGATATTTTTTATTTCCCAGATGCATATAATCCCGATCAGGACCGTGAGCTCTTAAAGACAAGATATGAGAAAGGGAATAATTCAATTTCCTTGAACTCCTATAGAGTAAAAGCGGAAATTAACACTCATTTTGGAATAAACAATTTAAATATAGGAACTGAGTATAGATTTTCTGATATCAGCAATAAAAGTTATGAAAACTTTTATGAAGAAGGCGACTCATTATTAAATGAAAAACCGGTAAACTATAATTTTAATTCATCGTATAACTTAAATTCATTCAATTTCTATGTAGAAGATTATATTTTATTAACTACCGAAATAGAAGCGAATATAGGTATTAGATATTTGAAGTATAATTACAGTAACGAAAATTTATTTTCACCTAGGGCTTACATTACTTACAAACTTTCACCATTAAACTCATTTAAATTCAGTTGGGGATATTATTACCAGCCTCCATTTATTAATGAGCTTAAAAGTACTCGAATCACTAATTTAAAGTCTCAAAGGTCCATCCATTATGTTCTCGGTTGGGAAAACCAAGTGAATGCTAAACTTAAATTTAGTGCTGATATCTACTATAAAAAGTTGGATAATTTGATTCCGTTTTATTTTGATGAATTTAGGATGGTTTATGTTGATGAAAATAATAGAGAAGGATATGCAGTAGGGCTAGATTTAATGTATGAAGGTGAAATTGTTGAAGGGATGAAAAGTTGGGTGGGATACAGCTATTTGGATTCTAAAGAGAGAAAAATTGGTGAGCATGATAAGTATCAAAGGAGGCTACTGGATCAAACTCACACCCTGCAAATTTTTCTTCAAGATAAAATGAGAAAGCATCCAAATTGGCAATCCCACCTAAGATTTCTGTTAGGTTCAGGGTTTTTATATTATAATAGAAAATTGGTAACTGATCCCGTTACAAACGAGCAGTTTATCGATGTAGATTTTGAGAATCCGGACGAATATTTTTTCTATTTTAGAGTGGACATGGGACTTTCTGCAAAATTTGATTTAGGTAACAGCTACCATATTACCGGAATAGCGGAAGTTTTAAATATATTTAATCAACTAAATGCCGGTGCATACGAATGGGTTCATGTATTTAGCGAAATTGAAGCACCCATGAGAATTCCTCATGTTCTTAGTAAACGATTCTTTAATCTCAGGGTAGAACTTAGTTTTTAACGTATCAGAAAGTTATTTTTAAACTGAACTTTAATACTTCCAGTGTTAGCGGTTCTTTCGTTTTAAATGGCCAATTCATTTCATCCTGCTTTAGAGTAAAGAAGTAATATGATAGTCCATTCTTCAATACAAAATATAATATTGGTACTACAGCCGGAATTTGTTTTACCAATACTCCTTCAGTTAAAAAATCTAATCCTGTTTGCGTAAGTGTCTCAATAAAAAAACTTCCGACTTGTTTCCAGACTTTGTGATACGGGAAAATAACAGCAGTCTCATAAGATGCTCCAATTGCAAATAAAGGATTAATTCTAAAATCTACTCCACCAACATTTGTTGTCCCGAATTTTAAATTATCATCATAATGATCTAAAGTTGGTCTATCAACATCAGGAATTAGAAAGTTGTTTGTATGGGGTAAATTTAGGCTTATTTTATTCCAAACAAGCCCCATTTGATAATAAGGCAGTATTGCAAAATTTTCAATACTATAACCAAAGCCTTTTCTATAACCAAGCCCAAACCTCCAAATTTCAAAACTTATTTTATTCGAGGTATTTACACTTTGGGTATTATCATCGACAAAGGATGAGAATAAGTAATTATCACTAAATTGAAGTAGTTTGTAACTAGCGATTGGTTTTATTGTTCTTCTACCCAATTTCACTTCATTCAGGGCCAAGCTATTAAAAGAAGTATTTAGAATTTTGTGGTTTAAATCTCCAATTCCATAACTAACTTCCGCAAAATTTCTAGTGCCGGAGTTAATTCCTCTAAAACCAAATTGGCCAAGCTGACAAAAATGTTTCGAAGGATATACAAATAGTACGAATAAAACTGAAAGGAGTAAAAACTGGAGTTTGGACATAAAAAATCCCCGCTGGATTAAATAAAATAAATCTAATGGGGAAATACAAAAATTACAAGCGTAAAATTATTAGCTAAACTTCTTGACCAGATTTTTTTTCTAAAGTTCTTAAAAGAGTATCCATTAATACATCATTTTGAACAGGTTTTGTTAGGAAAATATCTACACCAGCATTATATGCATTATCTTTATCTCGCTGGAAAGCATGAGCTGATAAACCTACAACAGGAAGATTCTTATACTCATCCATTTGTCTGATTTCTTGAGTTAGTTGTAATCCATCTTTTTTCCCTCTAAGTGAAATATCCATTAAAATAATATCAAACTTAGACTCGTTCAATTTTTCATAAAATGTATCTGATGAATCACAAAGTGCCAAATCAAATTTCCTTTTGAGAAATATTTGTAGGAATTTTTGATTTTCGTAGTCATCTTCTACGATTAATAGTCTTGGTTTTTGTACTTCTTCACTCATATTTATACCAATTTATTTTTCTGTGTATACTATCGGCAAATTTATTAAGATATTAACCCAAATCCAGATAATATTCTTATGTTTTATAGATATTATTGTATAAAAAAAGGCTCCATAAAAAAGAAAATTAAAATTCAGTAAATTGAGATTCGATACTAAGTAAATATATATAATTATGAATAAATAACTTAATTATATTATTTCATAAAAATCATTTTTCTTGTCTGAACAAAATTACCGGAACGGAGCTGATAATAATAAACTCCATTTGCCAAATTAGAAGCATCAAATTTAATACTATAACTTCCTGCTGATTTTGATTCATTGACTAATTGCTGAATTTCATTTCCAAGTATATCATAAACATTTAGAAGGACATATCCATTTTTGGGTACACTATAAGTAATTGTTGTTGTTGGATTGAACGGATTTGGGTAATTCTGATTCAATTTAAATGAATTGGATATATGATTTTCGGTTTCTATGCCGGTAACATTTAACTCGGAATATGAAATTGATTCACTCTGGAACACTTCTTTACTGCCCTTACTTTGAACAAATACTATAATTTTTAATTTTCCAGTATTCCACTCACCATTTTTCGCAATTGTTGTACTGAACATTTTGGCTTCATTTAGGTTTAATTCTATAGGATCACCTTCAGGATTAACAATTTTTCTCATTACATTTTTATGATTAGAGATCCCGTTATTACCGGAATAATTAACATTCTCTACTACAACATAATTTATTATTAAATCCGAACTTGAAATATTTCCGGTTAGAGTAACACCAGCTGAAATTGTAAAGTCATTCTCAGTAAAATTACCGGATAAAGATATATCAAAACTGCTTTCTCCTGCGACTAAACCGTCTAAACTAGTTCCCCAATTACTATAACTATTTGAGACCAGTGTTCCATCAAAATATGCCTTTGGGGTTGAGGAATGCGGACCATAAAAATTATTTTTGGCGGTCGCATCTGGTGTGTTATGCTGGTATAATTGATCTGATGGATAGGGGAATGACATATGGTAATAAATGTATTCAATTTTATCACTATTTGCTGATTGTAAATAACTATCAATTGCCGAATGTGCCGGCGGACAAAGAGGGCAATGAGAATTAGTAAGAACTTCCACTAGTACTTTTTTTTCTCCACCAAATAGTGCTGATGCAAATAGTAATATTAATGCAGTAATTATATTTAATTTTTTCATCATTTTATTCTCCATTCTATAACGATGTTTGCAATGCTAATCTAAATCCTTTAAAAGGCAGAATGTATCTGCAAATTCCATTAGAGCAAACTTGTCCGCCTCTTTCTCTTCCATAGGAAAGTGTTATTAAGTTTTTCCCGGTAATTCTATACCCTATCTCACCAAGCAGCCAATCTTTTCTCCCTGATAAATCAAATTTGTTATCTGTGAATTCATATCTAATAGCTACTGAGGCTTTACTATAAATTGAGGTAATTATGGAAACAAATTGATTGTAAAAATTCTCTTGTCCGGTATTAAAATTATCATTTACACTTTCATACTCATATTGAACAATTGTAGAGAAGTTATTAGAAAAAGGGTGCTGAAACTGAAAAGGAATAACTGTTGATTTTATTATATGACTTCCGGTAATACCGGTAAAATCATTATAAATAGTTTTCTCCCTATGTGCTGCTCCAAATCTAATTGCCGTATTGTAATTGAAATAATACTCACCTTCAGCAAATATTTCGGTAAAGGGAGAAAATTCATCATCGGATGACGGTAAGAAATTATTGTCTCGTTCTATCTTATTAAAATTAAAGGAAGAAGAATTATATTCATATGAATTATGTCTGCTGGCCATACTGAAATTCAAATTAATATTAAAATCGTCATTGAAAGAATAATTTGCATCAACCTGAAAACCTACTTCATCATTGAAATTTACTTCATGCAATGCTCGTGAAAGAAGAGTATAACTATGCTCCTTCATCACGATTGGGGGATTTTGAAAAGGCATAAATTTAGTTGTCCGTGTCTCGTCATTTCTTAAGAACGGGTCCTGAATATCGAACCTGTAATTTTTATAATCAATCGTAACTCCAAATGATTCTCCTGCATAAGAAAAAGCCGAATAAACCCCATATCCTTTTGACTTTCTATTAAGATCAGTTGAGTTTGTCCATTTGTGTGCCCAGTTTATAAAAGCGTTAAACGGACCTTTGCTAAAGTCGACATACAATTCTGGTAATTCAGCTTTTGTATTCGCAATTGATTGATTAAACTGTGGTATCTTTGCCTCTGAGCTCACAAAAGTTAATCCAACCTTTGCGGATTTCAGAAATTTGTACTCAACATTTCCTCCGCGCACTTCATATTCTTCGGTTCTAATGATGTTAATTGAATCTGTAAATTCAATTGTTCCGGCAATAAGTGAGGCTTTAAGTTTACCAAGTTTGTAACTGGCTTTTATTCCATCAATCCATGTATCAAAAGCCAATCCTCTGTTCTCAAATAAATTTAATACTAATCCTCTTCCATAAAGTTCAGAAGAATTTCCAACTCTTAAAAAAAGATTATTTTTTTTATATTCTACAAACCTTCTTGAGATTCCTTGAAAGGGGAGGCCAACTTCCGGAGGTTTATCATAAAGTAATCTTAAACCAAAGGTAACATTCTGGGGCAAGGAAAATCTTGCATCCGTTAAATTTTCAAAATATAGAAATTTATTGGTGGATAAACCTAGTGTTTGTTCACCATTCCCATAACGTAGCAAGTTAGAAACAGAGCTTCTAATTTGTGCTACTGAAATTGATGTGGCAAATAGAAAGTAAAATATTAACAGATTTCTATTCAATTTTTTATTCCCAATATTTTTTTCACTTCTTCTTCCATCTTAATTTCATCACCTGGTAAATATCCCACATGAGAGTAAGAAACTTTTCCATCAGTATTAAATAAAATGGAAAGCGGAATTGACTGCCCGTTGAATTGCTGAAAGATTTCTTGATTCGGATCAGTTACTATTGGAAAAGAAAGATTATGAGATGAAACAAATGATTTTACTTTTGCAACACTCCTTGGAGAATCTTGGTTAATACCGATAACTGTTAATCCGTTTTCTTTATATTTTTTGTAAATTGCTTCCAGGTGTCGCATTTCTGCTCTACAAGGTTTGCACCATAAAGCCCAAAAATTAACTAAGGTTGGTCCACTCTCATAAATTTTGGATAATTGAATTTCCTCATTATTTAAAGTTTCCGATGTAAAATCAATATTATCCTGAGAGTAAACATTAGCCATTAGTAACAATATTATTAATAAAGTATAAGTAATTAAAATTTTCATTTATACCTCAATCTGAAAAATGGATCAATTGACTTTTATTTAAGAATATGCCAAAAATTATTCACAAAAGTGTAACGATTTTGTTAAGAATTGAAGATTCTCGAATAAAAATGAAGTTATTTAAGTAAAATCATTTTTTTATGCATTAAATTCTTATTAACTAATAATGAATAATAATAAATACCAGAAGTGAGGTTTGACGCATCAAAGACAGTTTGATAATTCCCTGGTTTTTGATATTCATTTACAAGGGTTTCTATTTTACGTCCGAGCAAATCAAAAATAGACAATTTAACATTCTGCAATTCATTATTAATATTTGTGGGAATTGTATAATTTATTGTAGTAACAGGATTGAAAGGATTAGGATAGTTTTGACTTAATTTATAACTACCTTCTGAAGGTTGAATTTCGTTGTTTTTAATACTTGTAATATTTTTAATTGTAAAGTCAGCCACAACCGGTAAATGATCCGATGCTTTAACTATATCATCAATTTCCAAATCAAATTTTGATAATGTATCGGGGTGTAAAACAGGAGTAAAAAATGCAAAACTATTTTCATTTTCTAATACTGAGCCTGTATAAAAGATGTAATCCAGCCTTCCGGGAGAAAAATCTGAATTCTCATCGTACCATGAAAATACCATTGGGAGATCGGTTGTGAACGGCTTTAAGTCAATTAGGTTAGTACTATCCCAGTCCGGTTGAAAATCATCGCCCCATAAGATATTATCAGAAATATCGCCGGTAATAATGGTATTTAACTGATTTTTATCTCCAACAAAATTCATATCCCCAACTATTAAAATTGGTGTATTTTTTTGTAAGGTTAAATCACCGCCGGTTGCCATTGCGTCTCTCACAAATGCCATAACTTTATCAATTTCTTCTTGTCTTTGAACATCTTTGGAACAGCACGGTGCATGAATATTAATTATAAGTAGATCGTTATTAACTTCAGGACTCAACTCAATCAAAGTTGCCAAATTTGCCGATGTATTTTGCCCGTATCCCTCAATTGCGTATGTTCCTTTTATAGGATATTTACTAAGTGTTACAAGGTCTCCATAATATTGAGTGGGAGATACTACACTTTCGAAGCTCGAATAATACCAACCATTATCATTTATAAGCGGGATTATATTATTAAGTAACCTAGCCGTTTCTTCTGCCGAATGGCTGTAAATTTCTTGAAATGCAATAATATCCGGGTTAACAGATTTTAAAATTCTAGAGTATTCATCTTCCAAATTCGGATCAAATAAATTATCGAAAAGAACATTGTAAGACAAAAATCTAATGGAATTCGGATTCGCCTTTGCCAACGAATAATTGGAAATTCCCGGAATTTCCTCATCCTTTATTTGATAGGAAATTCCACCGGTTTCATTAGGAATTTGATCTTTACCTTCTCCTTCATCTTTAATTGTTAATTTAATAGTGTTACTACTAAATAATTCTATTCCATTAATTTCTGCATCTAATTTTAGTGCAATTTCAAATTGGTTTGAAGTAACTGTTGGAGAGGTCACAAGTCCAATTTCTTTATGAATAATCGAGATATTGCTTCCATCCAGATTTATAATTCCATCACGCATTCCAAAAATAAATTTTAATTCGGCACCAATTCCCGATTCTAACATTCCGGTACTTATTTCATTATCGGAATCAATATATAATGTGATTTGGTTATCATTTTGCAGACTAATTTCTGAATCGATATCAATTCTTAGAAATAAATAGTGATTGTCATTGCTTATCCAAAATTGATTAAAATCGATTTCACCGGTAATTTGATCATTAGTTGAATCAATGTAAGCGGGAGAAATACTTTGCCAATCGGAATAGCTTCCATCTACAAAAATTCTATCGGTTTGACAAAATAATTGATTTAAAGAAAATGCTAATAAAAGAAGTGCAATAAATTTCATTATAAATTTAATTTTACTTTAAAATTAACATCTTTTTTGTCTTTACCAAATTTTGTTTTGATTTAGAGAAATTATCATTAACTAAAAGTTGATAATAATAAATTCCGCTTGCTAAATTTTTTGCATCAAAAGTAACTTCATAATTACCAGGATTCTGTGGTCTATCAACAAGTGTTTCAACAACCCTTCCTAATATATCGTAGACAATTAATTTTGTGTTGCTCAAGCTGAAGCTTGCCTTTACGGCAAGCAAGCTTGAGACTATATTTGGGGGAATCGTGTATTTTATTGTGGTTGTTGGATTAAACGGATTAGGGTAGTTTTGGGAAAGGGAGAATTGTGTTGCTATTTGATTTTCTGAATCATCTTTTACACTAACAACGGTTGAATCTCCATATTCTATACCATTAATTTTAGCATATTTTAACTGATAACGATAAGTAGTTCCAACAACATCAATTTCATATATAGATTTGTAGGATAAGCCAATACTTTTAGAGTATTCAAACGAGGATAAAGTGCCAGAACTTATTACAACGTAGGGTGAATACCTTTTGGTTATAAGTTGCATTCCTAAAACATTTTTTTGATAAATACTATCCAAGAATGTTCTACTAAACCTGGGGTGCTCGTCTCCAATATCTAATAGTATATTATCAAGCAATTCTTCTGACTCAGATGGATGATATAAATAAATGCTACCATTGCTTGAATCGACTCTAATATATTCAATATTATTAATTCTTCTTTTCGTTTCATCTAGAATTTTAAAATAAATTAACTTATTTGACATTATAGTATCTCCAACTACTTTTCTATATGCAATTGAATAAGCTGTATCTGTATAGTCACCAAATTCAGCTACCTCGTATTGCCAGATATCTCCAATGTGAAGAGGATAGTACTCAAGTGCATTAGCATTTGAGAATTGCTTTAAAATATTTTGGGAGTTATTTTGATATTCAATAAGTTTATTTGGTAGAGACACAAAGAAACTGCCATCGGGTGACTTATAAATTCCTCTAATTATATTTTCTAGTTCAATATAAGGATTAAAGGTTTGACCATAATCTGTCGATTTTTTAACTTCATTATCTTCAACGAGATAAACTTCCCCAGAAATAGAATCATCCAAACAGATATTTATATTATTATAAGATGAGTAGATATTTTCCCAATTGTCATCGTCACCAAAATTTTCAGAAACATATAAATTGTTATAGATTTTAGTGTATCTATATTGATTTGTACTTGATATAAGTGCATAAATATGAGTTTGATCTAAATCAAAAATTAGTTTTGTTCCGTTGTTCCATATCCTTTGGTCAGAAATTTTATTGAAAGTTTTTCCTGTGTCATTTGATTTATAAAGATATTGATCACTATCACATCCAAAAATTACTGAATCGGCAAATGGAGAAAATGTCAAGAATTGAATATATGGGTCTCTTTGAATTTCAATTGAAAAATCATCCCATGTAAGTCCGGCATTAGAACTTTGAATAATCCAATTACCAGCAATTGCATAAATACGATTTTGATCTTTAGATGAAATGTAAATATCAGAGAAGTGTCCCAAAATTCCCATAACATCATCTTGATCATATCTATTGATTCTGCCATCCGGATCAATTCCAAGGGAATTTACAGCATAAATAAATTTTTGAGGATCATTGTTAATGAATTCAATATCAGCAATACGTCTGTATTGTGAATGATTTTCCGGGAAATAAAGGGATTCTTTTCCTTTTGCAATCAAAGAATTTTTTTTATTTACGACATCATAGACATTATATGTAAATATTGTAGAATCTACATCCGTATTGAATGTTGTTTGCTTGGTTTCTAAAAGTAGCTGTGTTGTTCCTACGCTATCCTCAAAACCTTTTAAGCCTATAAACATTGTATCTGTTTGCGAGTAAATGGTTTTGAAACTTATAAATAATAACAATAAAAATATTTTGTACATATCTATTCTATTATTTAAATAAAAATCATTTCATCAAATTCATTTTTCCAACAAATTTGTTTGCCCCGGATTTTATTTCATAAAAATAAATTCCGCTTGCAACTTTAAGTCCACTATTACTTTTTCCATCCCATCTTGTTAAATAACTTCCTGGATGTAAGTTGTTATCCAATAATTTGGTTACAACTTCACCATGTATATTATAAACAGTTACTACAGTCTGTGCATTATGATTTATAGTAAATCTTATTACTGTACTTGGGTTAAAAGGATTTGGATAGTTTTGAGCCACTATATGATCTTTTGGAATTCCGGTTTCTTGAATTGTTTGGTTAACGTCTGTTAATAATCTTATACCATCACCTTTCTTATCCCCATTACTATTCGCTAAATATACGTTTGTCCAATTTGGTCTTACCCCATTTTGAACTAAATAGGTTTCCTTCCATTCATCATCAGTTAATCTGTAAAAATTAGTTGAAGTGTACTCATAATAACTGGAAACTGGTCCCACATAAGCTACATCCTGGTTGTTAGAATTTTTTGCAATAATTATTGCTAAATCAATAGGACCAGTTCCAGCGTGTTTTACCCAGCCAACAAATGTGCCTCCTGCATCTGTTGGGGCGGTATGATAATCAGCAACTAAATAATCTTCCTTATGAAAATCGCCCTGTTCGAAATCATTATAATATAACTGCGGATACCAACCTGTGTGTTCCGGTGTTCCACATATTTGTTCAGGGTTTTTGTATAACATATTTTTCAAGAACTTCACCTCATGCTCGGTAAAGGATTCTTTGCTTAATTCTTTTTGAGCAATTTGAGATAGTGTATCAGCAACGCTACTCAGGTTTTCAAAATAATTATTAAAGCTTTCTAGTTGCTGTTTATCAAATGCAGTAATTTTGTTCAATTTTTCTAATGTATTTGATGCTAGGGTACCTATTGAATTATAAAAAGTCGGCACAGGTTCAACATAGCTAAATGGATAAGAGCATGTTGCACCACCGGTGTAGGATTGTTTAGCATATAATAAATTATCATGTCTTAATTCTGTCCAAGAAGATAACTGGGAATTCATTTTTTGTTGCCACCATGCAGCCGTTTGCATGAATTCCGGTAGAGAAGTTCTGTCTTTAGCCGGATTAAGTGTCCTGATTGAATTTAGCCACAAATTATAAATTGAGTTATTCCAAAAATCAGATTCGTAATTATCAACTAAATATCTTAATGCTGCTAGATTAGGAGAATAAGAGTATTGATCTAATTCATCCTGAAGCAATTGAGCTGTTGCATCATTCCCTAATGCAAATAATATATCCAGTGTAGAAGGTAACATTCTTTTCGGTCCACCCTCATTAGTAACTCTATCATACACTACACTGCCTGTTATGTAAGAATCAATTACGAATCTTTGGCCGAACGGCATAAAGGAAGAGGCCGGTTCAATTTTATCCGGTGAGAAAGGATCACTTATTAGTATCTGAGATAAAATCTTCTGACCTGAATACGGTTTTGTCTTTAATGTGGTTTGAAATTCTTTTACCTTAACAGTATCAAGAAGTAAATCGATACTACTGATTTTCACTTCTTCCAAAACTTCTTCCAGATCAGGTAATGTTACATTATCTTGATCCCCGACGAAAGTTTGAATTACAAATTCGATCTCATCAAATAATGCTCTCTGATTCGAAAGTGAAATTAATTCTGAAAATAGTGCGGACATTATAATTTGCCTTTGAATATCTTCGATCGGAATTTTTGTTAGAGATTGGGGAGCAATTAGGTAGAGTTCTATTTTTCCAAACCAGATCATTGTTTTGAAATAATTTGCTAGTTTAGGGTAATTTTCATCAGTGTAGTGTCCTCTAGGTTTGAATTGACTAAAATCAATTTTTCTTGGAGTTGTTGAAAATAATGATGTTGTAACAAAATCTTCTGAGTTTATATATCCCAATATTTCATTAACAATTGAAGTATTTTCCGGATAATGTGGTATTGTATTTTCAGTTAAAAGTTTACTTGCAACGGTAAGATAAACATCAAGATCTTTTAGCATTAGATCGAGATTAGCTTGTGTGTTTGCTTTTGATTCAAGAGTTGAAAAATTATTCTTTAGTGAGTTTAAAAGTTCTTCTACTTTTGGGATCAAAATTATAAGTTCGGTTTCTTTTAAAATCTTATCGTAGGATGAATGAAAAGCGTGTAATATTGCATCGGAAGAAATAAATACCGGTAAATCTTTATGATAAATATCTTCCAATTGAACGCCAAACGACCCTTGTTGTAATCTTTCGCTAACCATAAATCCATTATTATCTACTAAAGATACTTCATCATTTGTCAAATTATATTTGGCTGAAATTGAATCAAAATAAACAACTTTACTTAGGCCATTTTTTGCTGTTGCATTAAACAGTCCGGCAGAATGCATGTTAAGAAGTTGTTCAGGTGAAAGGTTCTCGTTTTGATTTAGAAATTTTATGTAAGCTTCAGTATTAAATTGACCAAAAAAGTTTGCCGGGATCATAAAAGTGAAAAGAACTAAATAAAATATAATGTATAAATATCTCATGTTAATTTCCTTAAATAATAAAACAAGTAAGATTATTTTATCGTATATAATCAAGATAATTAGTTGGTTTTTTACATCAATATGCGGTACAATTTATATACCAAATCAATATTAACATTTAGATGAAAATTTAGAGATAATTACGAGTTAAGGATGAATTGTGTGCGTTAATACGAAAATTATTCGTATTAATTTAAGATATACTACAGATTGCTTATTTTAGCAAAATCATTTTTTTTGTTTCAGAATAATTATCACTATTTAGCGAATAGTAATATATGCCGCTCGAGAGATTTGAACCATCAAAATTAATATAATAATCTCCTTGAGAATGTAATCTATCTATTTGAGTACTAATTTCTCTTCCCAAATTATCATAAATTTTAATACTAACTTTCTGACTATTTCCACTTTCAAGTTTAGGTACGGAATATTCAATTCTTGTCATTGTATTAAAAGGATTGGGATAGTTTTGTGACAAACTAAAACTATTTGGTATTTGGGTATCAGTATTGTCTTGAACAATTAATGAATTTAAATCGATTTTGTATAAGCCGCGTCCATGCGTTCCTATTGCTAAATAATTAGCCGATTCATGGATTTTCATATCATTAATAACAACAATTGGTAAATTATTTGCAATTACCTCCCACGTTCCCCCTTTATTTTTGCTCATAAATGCCCCAATATCATTTCCCAGAAATAATATATCCGTGTTATTTTTGCTGACAGCAAAAGCATTTACCGGTGCATCCGGTAAATTATTACTAATATCAACCCAGGTTTCGCCCATGTTTTCACTTCGGAAAACTTTGGCTTCCGGATCTGCCCACCTAAGTCCTGAGAATGTAACATAGACAACTTTTTCATTAAGTGGATCTACCACAATTCTAGTTACCCACCGGAAGGGAAGTTCACTTGAAATATTTTCCCATGTTAATCCATAATCTTTACTAACCCAAACATTACTATCATCAGCTCCTGCATAAATGATATCTGAATTAGTAGGGGCGACAGCAATTGTTGTAATGGTTCCTAATCTTTTATCAGAGTTATAATCAGTTAATTTCGGACTAATTTTAACCCAAGTTGCAGTCCCATTTTCCGTTCTATATATTGAATGAGTACCATAGTAAAGAGTACTGGAATTTTGTGGATCCATAACAACCGGTGTTGACCAATTTGTTGGCTCGCTTGTGTTAATTCCATTTCTTGCTGATGTAAAAGAGATACCACCATTTATACTCTTCCCTAAAAAGCCATTTTGAGATTCTGCATAAATTATATCCGGATTATTTGGATCTACAATTACATAAAATCCATCGCCTCCAAAAATACTTTCCCAATCATTTTCGTTTCCGGATAAAGTTCTAATTGTATTATTATCCTGAGTACCGCCATAAAACCTATCGGGATTTCTTTTATCTAATCCGATTTCATAAAATTGGGTTATTGGCAGCTCTATTTTTGCCGACCAACTATTTCCGCCATCTTCAGAAATATTTATTCCACCGTCATTTCCACTAATAATATAGTTTGGATTCGTAGGATGAAATTCTAATTCATGATGATCCACGTGAAGCTGAGGTGGTCCGCTATACCCGTAGCTATAATCCCAATTTTCTCCACTATTACTTGATTTTAATAATGAAACGTCTAGAACGAAAACTGTTTCCGGATTATTTGGATGAGCCCTTATTTGCCCGAAAAACCAACTGAAATTTCCACTTCCATTAAAAGTATCGTTTGTTTTTGTCCAATTATTGCCACTATTCGTACTTTTATAAATTCCATAAGGTGCAAAACCATCATTATACAGAGCATAAATTATTGAAGGATTTGATTGTGAAATTGATAATCCTATTCTTCCAATATCATTAATATTTGGATCCGGCAAACCATTTGCACTGCCTAGTTTGGCCCATGTTTTACCGCCATCTAAGCTTCTGAAAATCCCTCCCGATGGGCCATGTAATTTAGTGTCCGCATTGAATACAGGCCTTCTTATTCGTTCCCACATGGCGGTGTATATAATATTAGAATTTATTGGATTTATTATAAGATCAATGGCCCCCGTGGAATCGGAAATAAATAAAGATTTTTCCCATGTTAATCCTCCATCCTCACTTAAATATACTCCTCTTTGCAAGTTTGTTGTAAAGTATGAGCCAAGAGCTGCTACAAGTATTCTCTGTGAATTATTTGGATCAACAACTACTCTGGCAATTGATGATGTTGAATCAAGACCAATATGTGTCCACGTAATTCCACCATTAGAAGATTTGTAAATGCCTAATCCGGGGAAATTATTATGTCCGCCATTTGCTTCACCGGTACCAACATAAATTATTTCAGGATTATTTGGATCAACTCCAATATCACCGATTGTCAGTGAAGGTTGATCATCAAAAATTGCTTTCCAGGTTAATCCGGCATCTTCAGATTTAAAAACTCCACCTGTTGCCGCTGCAGCAAATACAATATTAGGATTTTGAGGATTAAATTCTAAATCTACAACACGTCCACCGATATTTGTCGGTCCAATAAATTCCCATTCAACAGAATTAATTTCGTTTAATTTTTTCGATATTATTCTTTGTTTTTTTAGTTTTTGAAGGCTTTCTATAGCTTCTTTATATACTTTTTTATCAAAGTCATAGTAAGGGAAAGTTCTCTTTAACATCTCATAATCAGAAGGAAGTAATTTTTTTGTCGATAATGTTTTTTCGTCTACCTCAGTAATAGGGCTTTTAATTTCATTTATTTCCTGTATTACGATCAGCGAAAAAATAATTGAAACAAAATAGTATTTGAAAGGTTTATCTATTGGCATATTTAAAATTGTATAAAAATTAGTTCTTTTTTAATAAACTAAAAAGAAATCATAATTTGTTGCACATTGTTTTTATAGATTTTGACGCACATTTTACATTATATATCCGAAAAAAAAATAATATTATGGTAAAAAATTGAAACTATTTTGGCAAATGATCATCATACTAATATATTATAAATTATTAAGCAAACAATGAATAAAAATTTACTAAAGAGAATATTTCCGATAATATTAGGTGGGTTGATGGGTTTTGCATACTATTATTTTATAGGCTGCAATAGTGGATCATGTGCAATTACAAGTAACCCGTATATTTCAACTGTGTACGGTGCTTTCTTAGGATTAGTTTTTGTAATTCCATCAAAAAAAAAGAACTCAAATGCAGAGGATAAGTAAAGAGACTGAAATTGAAGATTTGTTAAAAATTATCCCGCAATCGGTTTCCTATCTTATGGAAAAGGGAATAAGATGCTTACGATGTGGGGAACCAATTTGGGGTTCCATAGATTCTGCTGCTAAAGAAAAAGGGTTTAATGATAAAGAAATTACTAAATTTGTCGAAGAAATTAATAATTTAAAATAAAATGAATAAAAGATAATTATATAGATAAGAGGTTAAAATGGCAGAAAATAATAATATTCAATCCGAAAATAGAAAATTTAATTTTCAGAACCCAAAACATAGAAGTTACTTATATACTGGTCTCTTTTTTGCACTTGTAATATTTTTCTTTGTTATAAACAATACTAATGGGGAATCGGAGGAAGGTCCTTACCCTCCAAATTATAATGAAGTAAACGCTGCTGAACAAATTAACTTTTCGGAGTATAGAGGGAAAGTAGTAATATTAGATTTTTGGGCAACATGGTGCCCACCTTGTAGAAAGGGTATTCCCGATTTGGTAGAATTAAAAAACGAGTTTAAAAATGAGGATTTTGAAATTATAGGAATATCCCTTGATGGATTTACCAGAGATGGCGCTACTAAAAATGATGTTGTTCCATTTATTAAGGATTATGGAATTAATTATCCGATAGTTTTTGGTAACCCAAATGTTGCTCAGCAATACGGTGGTGTTCGTTCAATTCCAACATCTTTCGTTGTTGATAGAGATGGTTATATAGTTTCATATTATCAAGGATTAATCTCAAAACAACAATATGTTGATGATGTAAAAAAAGCGTTAGCTAAAAATTATGAATCGGACAAACAGTATATAGCTCCGGATTTTTCGTTACCTATGGTAAAATAAATAAAGAAGTTTTTGTTTAGATCTTTTGTTAAAGTGAAACCTTTGAAAAATTAGTTTTAAACCTTCAATGTCATTTCGACCAAAGGGAGAAATTTTTGTTTTTAGTTTTTATTAAAAGATTACCTTCGGTGAGCTCGCAAGCTCGGTTCTCACGTCGCTCCGCTCCTCAGAATGACGTGTATTTTTAATTTTTCAGAAGTTTCTTAAGTATTTGTTTTACCTAGTATCTGAGACCGGAAATTGTATGATTTTAATTCCCCGAAAAATATTTTTGGGATAAAATCATTTATTTCAAAATTTTTATTTCTTCATTAACGTGACCAAGTATTACATAATTTTGTAACTTCATCTTAAGCATATCTGTAATTTCAGCTCCTTTTGTAATTAATACTTGACCGTTTTTATCTTTAATATCGGCAGCCGCAACAACACCGGGATCAATATCTTTAATTTTTATGGTAAATAACCTTAAGTTTTCATAAACTCCCGCAATAGCAGCATCAAGAGCTATGAGAATATTTGGATCAAAGTCATTTTCGTTAAGCTTTAATTGATCGTATGCTTCCTCAAAGGAATTTCCTGCCGTTACAAATGTATCGAAGGAGTTTAATACTTTTAATATTCTAGATACAAGCGGAAGGGCTTCACCGCATTTAACGGATTTATTATCATTGCACCCTGAATAAGAATAAAACTGGTAATATACAGCTTCAGCAATTTTTTCTAATCTTGGAATATTCCCTAGTAGTGATTTCCCGACACTTGGATGAGAGTTAAAAATTTCTTCTTGATCATCCGGTAGAACCGAACCGGAATATTTTAGTTCCAGTAGGTCGGACGGCATTGTAACCAACCCTATTTGGGATAGTAAAGTAGCGACTTCTAATTCCCATCTATCATTAATATTTAATAATTTGCTTATCGGTGGAATGAATTTTTGAAAACGAGAAACTCTACTAAAAGCTGCCGGATTAATTGTTGAGAGAATGTCAATTAAAACTTTTATTGTTCCTTTCAAGGTTTTGTCAAGCAATTCTTTTTCCGCTGTTACAAGCCGGTGTTGTTTAACTCCATCGTTTATCGTAGCTATCAGCTTTTCACTTGCGCATGGCTTTGTTAATAAACGAAATATGTTTCCCTCATTTACAGCATCAATTGTTGTTGGTAAATCAGCATAACCCGTCAACATTATTCTAACCGTATCCGGAGCAAAATCTTTAACAAATGATAAAAACTGATTCCCATTCATTTCAGGCATTTTAAAGTCGGATACAACAACTGCAAATGGACCTTCTTTCTTTATTGTAGCTAAACCTAATTTTCCACTTTCTGCAGTGTGAATATCAAAATGTCCTCTCAAATTTCTCTTATATCCTGAAAGGATATGATCTTCATCATCAACGAGTAAAATTTTTGACGTCATTATTTACTTCCCTCCATTTGCAATGAACCATATTTTTTTATTAAATCATCTATATTATCTTTAGAAATATCTGCAACGGTTATATCCTTATCGTAAGAAATTTTATTTGCTAAATAAACTAATTTTGTTGGTGTAAGGTTATTTTCAAACATTGTGTCTTCAATATGATGATATGCAACTGATTCAACAATAGGATCAGGCAATCCCCAAATTCCAAGTAAATAGGCTCCAATATCGGCATGTGTAGTATTAGAAAAATGTTTTTCATATTCTGAAAAATCACAATTTTTAGAAATTTGAATTCCATCAAAATTTTCAATGATTAGTAATTTTCCAATATCATGGAATAATCCACCTAAATATGCATCTTCAGCTGTAGATTTTGGCAAATTCTTTATTTTTGCAATTTGGTGAGTTATCATGGCAACTTTATTACTATGATTCCATATTTCCTGATAAATATTTGCATATTGACTATCCGGATCAATAGATCTAAACAGTTTTATTGATAATACCAAATTTTGAATTAGTTTTATTCCAAGAAAATTTAATGCCTGGGTAATATTTGAAATTCTATTAGGGAGTCCGAAAAATGCAGAATTAGTAAGCTGTAAAATTTTTGCAGCCATTATCGGATCTTTTGACATAATACCACTTAATTTATCTATTGAAGAATTTGGAGAGTTTGCTTCTTTTTCTAACTCCAAATAAATTTCTGGTAAACTAGGAAGTTCATCAATTCCGTTTACAATTGATAGCAATTCTTCACTGTGAAGTTTTTTACGTAATTGATAAGCTTTTTCAATTGTATTTTTCACACTTTCCGGTGTGGTTGGTTTCGATAAAGATTGATGAACAATTCTGGTATTTTTTAAGGCCGTATTGTCGTTTGCATACCCTGATAAAGTAATTCTAACAATATTTGGATATTTATCTTTTACTTCCGTCAATAATTGAGTTCCGTCTAGCCCAGGCATTCTAATATCTGAAATTATAACATCAATTTTAGTATCTGCTAACACCTCTAGAGCACTTTTGCCTCCATTAGCATAAATTAAATCCCATTCTTTTCGCATTGGGTACATCATACGCCTAAGACCCTCAATTATACTGGTATCATCATCAACAAATAAAACAGAAAGTTTCATTATTACTCCGAATATTGGTTTATTGAATAATTTCTACTGGTCGATTTTTGGGCAGTGTTATTCTGAAAGTTGTTCCCTCTTCTTCTTCAGATTCAACCTCTATATTGCCGCCATGTTTTGTTACTACAATATCATAAGCAATTGCTAATCCCTGACCAGTTCCCTTCCCTACATCTTTTGTTGTATAAAATGGGTCGAATATTCTTTTTTTTACTTTCTCAGACATTCCACTTCCATTATCAGATAAGTTAACTTCAATGGTGCCTGGATAATTAATTGTTTTAATTTTAATTTTTCCGGCTATTGACTCATTATTACTAAATTTTGCTTCCATAGCGTGTGCTGAGTTAACAATCATATTTACAATAACCTGATTAATATCATTTGGTTGACATATTATTGCCGGTAATGCTTCGTCAAATTCTTTTTCAATTTCTGCTATATATTTCCACGCATTTTTTGATAATGTAATTGAATTATTTATAATTTCATGTAAATCAGCTGAGATTTTATCTTTTGGCCCAGAGTGTGAAAAATCTCTCATTGCACCTACTATTTTTGCTATTCTTTTTACTCCATCTAAAGATTGATCGATTGCCATTGGAATTTCCTCTTGCAAATAATCTAGATCCACCTCTTTAACTATATTCTTTAACTTTGTGAAACTATTTGGATCATTTTCTATTTCTTGTGAAAAATTAATAATTGGTTGAATATCTAAGTAGGCATCTCTTAAAAATGATAAATTATCATTTACGAACTGAGAAGGTGTATTAATTTCGTGTGCAATTCCCGCCGCTAAGGTCCCTATTGACTCCATTTTTTGTAAATGTCTTATTTGAGTTTCTTGTTTCCTAATTTCCGTAAGATCTCTCATTACACCTTGAGTTACAGTTTTTCCATTATAGTTTAGATTACTTACGGATATTTCAACTTCCTTTTCAGTATCATTTAGTGTAATTATGGATAATTCAAAAACTTTTGAAACGGGCTCACCTTTTTTTAATTTAACTTTACGGTCATTAATAATTTTTTTGCTTTCATCGGATAAGAAATCAATAAAATTGAATTGTGAATCATAAAGTTCTTCTTCATCTTTAATTTCACATATTTCTAGGAACTTTGAGTTGACAAGTTCAAATTTATTTTCAATCATCAAGAATACCGCTTCGTTTAGTTTGTCTATTAACATACGGTATTTAAATTCAGATTCATGAAGAATTTTAAGTATTTGATTTTGTTCGGTAATATCTTCTATAATTACTTCATAATAAATGATTTTGTCTTTCCTATCTTTAACTGCCCATGCGCTTTCTCTGACTTCAATTAGAGACTTATCACTTTTTATAAATGTGTCTTCATAGCCGGTTACTTTTTCTTCTCTCCTTAATATTTGTAAAAATTTATCTTTGCTTTGAATTGATGAATATATTTTTTCATTTTTTTGGGTAATTAATTCGATTTCCGAACTATAATCCAACATTCTCACCATTGCAGGGTTTGCCATTATAATTTCGCCATCTTCATCCAATCTGATTATTCCTAATGTAGAGTTTTCAATTAGTTTTCTGAATTTATAGTAGCTATCCTTTAATTCATTTTCAGCTTTTTTACGATCGGTTAAATCTATTGTAATTCCAAAAGTTCCAATAGATTTCCCTTCACTATTATAAAGAGGAAATTTTGATTTAGTTGCCCAAGATCTACTTCCGTCATTTTTAAGTCTCTCATGTTCAACGTCCACAATTCCTTTGCCGGTTCTCATTATTTCTTTTTCTTCAGCTAAAAATATTTCTGCTACTTTAGAATCAAAAAAATCAGAGTCTGTTTTTCCTAACACTTTTTCTTCAGAATTATAGCCAATATAATTGGCCATTGATTTATTAACCTTGATAAAACGGGATTGACAATCTTTTACATAAATATGATGTGGAAGGATTTCTATTATTGTGTTGAGAATATTGTAGTTACTCTTTATAAGTGCTAACTCATTACCGAGTGATGAAATTAGTTTGTCTTTTTCGTATTCAGTTGCACTTTCAAGATTATTTTTGTGTGATAAATTTCTCCATATTCCCGTTATGTACCAATTTTTATTTATTTCAGTTGATGATACTGATAACTCAGCAGTAAACTCTTTATTATCCTTTGTTTTTGTTAATATTTCAAACGTGCCCTTGAAATCTTTACCTATACTTGTAACTTTTTCAAAAATAGCCTTTGCTTCTTGAACAGATTTTTTAGATATGATCAAAGAAAAAATTGATTTATTTAGTGCTTCACTCTCAGTATAACCGAATAGTGTTTTTGCAGCTCTGTTCCATAAAATAGTGTTTAGATTTTCATCGAGTGTAATAATTGCGTCTTTAGTTGAATTTGTGATTGCTTTAAATTTCTCTTCATTCTCTTTTATTATCTCTTCAGTGTTTTTTTTACCTATAGCAGTTGCAACCAAATTTGCAATTGAAATTAACCAATTGCGATCTTTTTCAGTATAGATTAAATCTTCCGAATAACTCTGTACAACAAGAACTCCGGTTGAAACCGAATTAATGAATAGGGGAACACCTATCCAAGAATTAGGAGTTGTTCCAATAGCCTCAATTTCGTTTTCTTTTATTAGTTTGCTGTAACTTTTCTTGTTTAATAATGATGCTTTACCTGAATTAATTACATATTCCGTTGATCCTTTTTTTCTTGCTCTTGGTTCCGGCGTCGGATCAAATTCATCAGCAAAATATGGAAATGATATTATTTCGGTTTCCGAATCTAATAATGCGATGTAACAATTTGGTGCATCAATTACTTTTTTTATGTTCTCGTGCATACCTACAAGCAGTTCATCTAAGTCTTTCGAAGTAATTAAAAGGTTTTCAATTTCTCTAATTGATCGATTTTCACTTAAATCTTGTATATATGCAACTATTATTTCTTCATTTTCATAATTGATTAATTTTAATGAAACATTAACCGGAAAATTTGAACCATCTTTTCTTTTGTTAATTGATTCAAAAACAAGTCCGCTATTTGTGCGTAATAGTTCGATTTGTGAATTAAAGTACTCCTTATCCGGCCAATTTGGATCAATATCGGCAACTACAAGATTTGTAAGCTCTTTTCTTGAATAACCCATATTTTTAAAAAAGGTCTGGTTTGCATAAATCAATTCGCTGTCACTATTTACCCAAATTATTCCTAAGGCAGATTGGTCAACCGATGTTTGATTAATTAGCAGATTTCGTTCATTTTCTTTTCTTTTACTTATATCCTTTTTAATTGCAATAAAATTCTTTATTTCCCCATTTTTGTCTTTTACAGGTGTAATTGTCATTTCCTCATTATAAAGTGTACCATCCTTTTTTTTATTAACAAGTTCGCCAGACCATATCTTTCCACTAGTTATTGTATCCCAAATATTTTTATAGAATGATTTATCATGAGCTTCAGATTTCAATAATTGCGGAGTTTTATTATAAACATCATCTTTGGAATAACCTGTTAATTCGGTAAATGCTTTATTTACCCAGTTTATTTTTCCTTCTGCATCTGAAATTAAAATCCCGTTTGCAGCGGCTTCTAATGCCGCGCTTTGTAGGTTTAGTAAATCTTCTCTTTTCTCAATTTCTTCTTTTGCTAGTAAGGTAATCTTTTCTTTTAACTGAAAGTTGTCATGGTTTAATTCTTTTACAGCAGCTTCAAGAGGGGATGATTTATCTTCGTTTAAGTACATTTTAATTTTTGAATTTTTTTTATTATCGGAGATTATTAGGATTTTTATAGAATTAATTTGTGTTATTAATCGTTTATATGAATTAATAGGCAATCTGTTTAGTGTGCATTATTTAAGATTAATACAAAAATATTTTAATGAATCAATTTTTCGAATTAATATTCGAAAGAAATTTACATTAACTATGATCTTAATAATTGCAAATAGTAGAGTAGGGGAATAAGTTTTTACAGAGTTATCTATTAAATAAATGGGGCAAAGAGAATTGAATAAATTTTATTCGTTATTATCAGATAAGGACTTTTTTATCTCCAGAAGTTCACCAAGTCGTTCTAAAACCTCCCATGAATAAATGCCGGCATTTTCTCCATCCTTCCACATAATATTTATAGCATAGTTTCCAACTTTTTTAATATTTGCTATTTCATATTTACCGGCTTTATCAGGACCTTTTGGCGGCGGTGCATAGTGTTTCCAGAGTATTGTTTCTCCTTTATTCCCGGCATCAGGGGATTCATCCCTTAATAAATTAAGAGGATAATCAATAATTTTATTATTGTCCCATTCAATTGTTAATGATTTTTGTTCATTTAACTTTATTTTTTTCGGTATGGCCATGCTAAGTCAGATGTAAAAAATTAAAAGTAAAAGTGCAAAACTGAATATATAGATTTTTGTCATATAGAGCGAAGCGAAATATCTTTAGGATAAAAATAAAAGATTCTTCGCTCCTGCCTTGTTGCAGGCAGGATGCTCAGAATGACATAAAATTAATTATTTCCTAAAATTAATGGTAAACCATCTTTACCTGAACCAATTACAACTATTTTAGAATTTGGTGAATTTGCCAGTTTTTCTGTGGCTTCAATTCCTTTCCATTTTAAAAGATTAGCATTAATTCCATCGGAAACTATAGATTGAAAATCAGCAATACCTTTTGCCTCAATTCTTTTTCTGTCGGCTTCTTGTGCTTCTTTTTGGAGAATGAATGACATTCTCTGACTTTCTTGTTCAGCTTGGAGCTTTTCTTCAATCGATCTACTTAGTCCTGCCGGTAGAATAATTTGTCTTAACGGTGCATCTTCGACTGTAATTCCTCTATTGCCGACATTTTTTTGAAGCTCAGTTGTTATTTGAATGGCAAGTTGTTCTCTTGCTCCAGTGTATAGAGCTTTTGCTTCAAATTTTGCAGTAACCCCTCTTACTACAGATCTGAATTGAGGAATTAAGATTACATTAAGATAGTCACCCGCCTCAACCGATTTATATATATCATTTGCCATGCCGGGATCAACTTTGTAAAGTAAAGAAATTTCTAATTGAACAGGTAAACCTTCTTTTGATGGAACTGTCATATTTTCTTGAATTTCTTGTGTTTTAAAACTATACTTAATAATTCTTGCAACTGGATTAACTACATTAACCCCTGGTTTTAATGTATTATCGCTAACCATCCCTAAAAAATCTACCACACCCACCGTACCGGCCGGGATTACGGTAAATATCTGGATTAATGCGAAAATAGCTGCACCTATCGAAATAAGCAATGTCATTGTTGCTTCTTGAGCTTTTCTGGCTTTTTTAACATTCATGTAAATGAAGAAAAATACCACGGCTACAATAGTTCCTACTATAAAAAACATACTTCCTCCTAATTATAAATTTTATTTAATGACTTTTTTAATAAGTTTTACCGGATTAACTTTTTTTGATGAAAATGTTAATGAATTCTTTACCATTTCCGTCACACTTTCTATTTCCTCTTTTCTATTTGTATACAATTTAGCAATTACCTCGCCTTTCTTTATTCTGTCTCCAATTTTCGGATTAAAAACAATTCCGGCAGCGGGATCAATTTTATCTTCTTTCGTTTTTCTTCCAGCGCCCAATTCAAGAGCACTCATGCCTATGATATAATTATCTACTTTCTCTAAATATGAAGTCTTTTCTGCAGTAATAGTGTATGAGTATTTTGCCTTAGGGTATTTTTCAGGATTTTCCAGATAAAATGTATTCCCATTTTGATTTTTTACTATCTCCAAAAATTTATCAAAAGCCTTTCCACTCTTTATTAAATCTTCTGAAATTTTAAAACCTTCTTTAATACTTTTGGCTTTTCCACCCAAATAAATCATTGCGCCTGATAAATTTAGCGTCACTTCATAAAGATCCGGAACAATTTCACCCTGTAATATTTTTACGGATTCATAAACTTCTAACCAGTTTCCTATACAATTCCCTAAAGGTTGGTTCATATCTGTAATAAAAGCAATTACATCTTTATTAAATGATTTGGCAGTGTTTATTAATGAATCGGCAAGGTCTTTGGCCTCTTTTAACGTTTTCATAAAAGCACCGCTGCCGGTTTTTACATCAAGAACCAATCCATCTATTCCTTCGGCCATTTTCTTGCTCATTATACTCCCGGTAATAAGAGGTATCGATTCTACCGTTGCAGTAACATCTCTTAGTGAATAGATTAGCTTATCGGCCGGTGCAATTTCCTTAGTTTGCCCGATTAAAACAGCTCCGCACTTATTTATAACATTTTTATATTGAGAAAGAGAAAGATTTGTTTTAAAACCTGGAATGGTCTCAAGTTTATCTAATGT